>Ga0255338_1000219_pt1 | contig 230182 bp, 201 predicted proteins | sample MeOH1_35cm_T4_19_FD_203715 | JGI IMG/M metagenome (GOLD analysis project Ga0255338, IMG submission 203715) | Sandy soil microbial communities from University of British Columbia, Vancouver, Canada - MeOH1_35cm_T4_195 | ecosystem: Engineered > Artificial ecosystem > Sand microcosm >...
ATCATGGTTTGTTCTCCTTTGAGAACTAGGGTCACCTTCCAGATTTCAGCTACTTACGCTAAAATCCGCACACTTTTTTGACTTAAATTATCCCGCCAACTGTGACGAACGAGCCCGGACAGCACACCATTAAAAACCTCAAAGTCGAAAAGTCGACTTCCGCGAAGGCCCTTTTCTCCATAGTGGATACCCATTCCTGTGATATTCCCCGCACGCCTTTGGATAATTTTGACGTAATCCTGGGCGTGAGTCCCGCGATCTGAATACTTTGTGGACCGGACCAGGTCCCCCGAAGTTTCAACCACGCTCAAGGCAACGGGTTTGCGTTCACTTTCATAGGTCTGAAGCAAGTCGACAGGAGCTCCAAAATTCACCACCATATTTAGTTTCCAAATTAAATTGAAAGCGTCAGCAATACCTGTATTAAGCCCCTGTCCTCCATTCACTGAATGGATATGACAAGCGTCGCCAGCGAGGAAGATACGATTCTGGACTTGGAATTTTTCGGCTACCGACTCGTTGACTGAAAACTGTGAGAACCAGGTGATTTCCTTGAAGCTTAAAATATGAGGGCGCATGGCGCGATTAATTTTGGCGATCACCTCATCGACGCTGACATTTTTAGCATCTGTTCTCACATAAAACCGGTCCACTGCTCCCTCTCGTGGAATCCAAGCCACATCTGAAGTCTCCGCCTGGAAAACGATGATTTCAGGCACTTTTGGGAAGTCGGTTTCTATCACGCCGTCAATGACGGCCCAAATGAGCTGTGGTCGAGTGATCTGGAAAGGAATGTTGAACTGCTTCCGAACAAAGGAACGGGCGCCGTCAGCTCCAATAATATATCTTGAACGGATCACCTCTCCACTTGAAAGCCTCGTAAGACATCCCTCCTCGGAAAGCCGGACATTTTCAACAGTCGTTGCACGTCTTACCTCTGCTCCAACCTGTTTTAGTTTCTCGTCCAAAAGTCTTTCAATAAATGCCTGTCCCAGCATGAGAAAATGCTTATGCAAACAACCTTCCAGTTCGTCCCACCATGAGGATTGACGGGAAAGAAACCCGCCATTCGACCAAACGGAGCTTGTATTGCAAATCTTTCCCCTAGGATATAACTCGTCGAACAAACCTGCGATTTCAAGAAGTTGCAAAGTGCGTGCATTGAGGGCGTCGGCTCGACCAACCTCAAGAGGTCCCGCGGTTTTGTCGATGATAACCGTGCGCATTCCGCATAGGCGCGCAAGATAAGCGCACATCATTCCCACAGGCCCGGCTCCAACGACGACGATGTCAGTTTCGGGGGGTGTCATCGGTAAGACTCCAAACCTGGATTAGCGAAAGGTGGATCACTTAACACGTGAACTCGTTGAATATGACGGGGGGATCGAGAGACAAATTCCTCTCGTCCATGCAGAAGTGAAAAGTTATCAGCAATGACCACGTCGCCCGCTTGCCATTCATGAGCATAAAAATTGCTTGGCGCATAGAGCGCCTCTTTCAAACTCTTATGAAAAATTTCGAATTCTTCGTCTTTCAGACCTTTGAACTCAAGAATAGGCGGGTTTACAAATTGCCCTTTTTCCACGGAAGGAGGCTCGTTATAACGGATCACTGAAAAGTTCTTTCGGGGATGTTGGGTGATGAGTGGCGAGACTGTCTTGCTATGATAGAACTCCATCTTTCTTTGGTAGATCCCCCTCACTTTACTCCAGAGGTCTTTTAACTCGGCGGAAGCAGAAGCCAGGGCCAACACCGTGTTTGAAAAGGTCGTGCGGCCGCCATGACCGGGCAGCGGAGCCTGCACGCAGTGAAAGATTTGGTACTCCGGCACCTGGGGTCTATACATTCCATCCCAATGAAGGGGAACGTAATTATTGGCGAAAATATGATCTTTCGGATTCTCTTGCTCCACGAGCTCAAGAACCTTACCAAATGGCCAAACGCTGATTTCACCCCAGCGTTCACAGTACTCTGAGAAATCATCCGCCCCTTGAAATGTTCGGAAGCCTCTGAGCGTCACAAGATGTTCTTTGTGGAAAAGCTGGCGCAGCTCCTCGACCTCAAGATCTTGGATCTTTTGGCCTGAAACATTGGGTTCGACGAGAGTCCCAAAGGGATTAATTTGGGTCGTTTTGTAATTCATTTCAAACCTCAGATTTTTCGATAACTAGATTGGGTTGGATGCTTTTTGATAACTCAAAGTGGCTCGGACGGCCGTTATCCGAAAATACCAGCTGGGCCCCTAGAGCTTCCGCCTCTACCCGCTTCAACAGGACAAACTCATCGTTTGTTTTGACCGCGACTCCATGCCACGGGGTCATCCAACTTTCTGTCGCGATCAGACGAATGCCGATTTTTTTTGAACCACAGGTCTGCGGATGTATCGATAAGCGAACCGCACCGGGAAAACGTTGAGCGATCAGTTCACTCCATGCATTACTTCGTCGGATCACCTCGTAAGCTTTAGCCCGGCATTCTTTCTGAACGGCTGAACGACTTTTGGTTTGACCGGGGACGATAGCGTCCTCAACTAAAAATCGAGTGATGCCACAGTACACCCGGTGCGCCTCTTCATCATCCGGAGGACTCAGCGCCTTAGATCCTCTCAGGACCTTTTCCTTCAGAACCCTTAAAGGCACACCGAATTTTTCCACCAGTTCGTGGCGCACTTGCATGAAATCTTTGCCATTGCACAACTCGTCGAGGTTGAAAAGCGAAATGTGTTTTAGATCGAATTCATGGATCATCTTCTCTAATTCATGTTGATAATCAGTGACGTCGGTCTCGCGCATACCGACGATATCGCTAAAAACACGCCCGTCGGAACATACGATGATTCGGGCTCCAGGGGAGTAAATAGCCCTGATCCTTTCGCAGAGCTGCTCGAGAAACTGAAGGGCGAGCCGTTCCGCCATGTCGGGCAACGTGCCAAGAACTTTAGATAAGTTTGGTGATTTTCCGGGAAACGCAGGTAGCACGAATGTAATAGGCCTCGCCTCTTTAATCGCAGAAGCAAGCCTTGGCAAGTGAGGCGACTGGCAGGAGCGGCAGGACAGACCACAGGTTGAGCTGGTGGGCGACCGACGAAACTGCAATATGGTTTTAAGTATATCCTTAGCCAGCTTAAATGGCTCCACATCATCGACGTGAAAATCGAGATGGGTCGCCCTGTTAAACGCCACGTTTTCCATTTTTATCCTCCTGCCGGTAAGCCCTCCCCATTCACTGAATGTGGGAGGTCCGCATGACCAAAGGATGAATAGCTGGTTTTTAATATTGACTAAAACAGATAGTAACTATATTTACCATAGCTAATATCTATGGCTCCAGCTTTTGCGGATATAACGTATTTTATTGAAGTCGCCCAAACTAAGAATATCTCCAGGGCGGCGGAGAGACTGGGAATTACTCAACCAAGTCTCAGTTCAGCTATAAAACGCCTTGAAGATTCTCTGGGTGTTGTTTTATTTATTAGAAGCAGAAACGGGGTACAGTTAACCAAGGCCGGGAAAGAACTCTTGGGAAGAGGCCGGATACTCCTTTTAAACTGGGAGCAGCTTCGAGCGGACGTTAACAAAAAGGAATCGGGAGTCTGTGGACAATATGTGATCGGATGCCACCCTTCCGTTGCATTATATTCGCTATCGCATTTTCTTCCTCAATTAGTACAACAATACACTGAGCTCGAGATTAAATTGACCCATGATCTTTCAAGAAAGGTCACAGAGGGAGTCATCAGCTTTGAAATCGACTTTGGTATCGTCGTTAACCCCGTCAGACACCCCGATCTTGTTATTAATGAACTGTGTACGGATGACGTTCTATTTTGGACTGCCTCACGACCTTCTCCGACACAAAGTTTAGATGCAAAAACCGGGGTTTTAGTTTGTGACCTCAATTTGATCCAGGTCCAAAAGCTGATCAATGAATTACAGAGAAAAGGCCACGGCTTCAAAAGAATTATTCATTCAAGTGATCTAGAGGTCATCACTAATTTAACGGCATCCGGAGTGGGCGTAGGAATCTTGCCCAGACGAGTGGCCACCAGAATCACCACTCAAAAACTTAAGCCCCTAGATGGGGACCTACCGGTCTTTAAAGATAAAATCTGCTTGGTATATCGAGCGGACGCACAAAAAACTAATGGAAGCCGCATTATCATTGATGCCATTAAAGCGTCCGTTAAGTGAAGCCAATACAAATCTATTCGGTTTAGTAATTACAGTGCTGTTTAAATTAAGGGCTCGGATTTTTTGAGATATGACTTCAATATCAAGTTAATGTTGGTTCTTTCTAATCGTTTTTTCAAAATTTCTTCTGCTACGAGATGTGAAATGGTTGGAGGCGCTCTTACGCCAAATACGCTGCAGTGGCAACTCTATCGCGGAGATTTCAGCATCCAATCGTAAAGCACCCTGTCGCTTTGTAATTGGCTTTCTTTAAAATACCTCAAAACCGCGTTATAATCCTCTTCATTTCGATTCTGACTGAGTTTGAACTTTGCTTCCGTGTGGGTGATTCTAATTTTCAGGCCGACAATCGCAGCCTCCAAACTCTTTTGCAATTGAACTGGAAGATCATTGGACCATTTCGTGCTATTCTGGGTCTCAAAGAACTCAACGGTTTTATTCAAGATATCCCTTAAACCATGCCCCTCAGAAATAATCTCTGCCACTCCCCGAACTTCTACAGCCGCATAACTCCAAGTCGGTACGTTTTGCTTACCCATGTATATCACTGGAGATATGTAACTATTTGGCCCCAAAAAGCTAACGACAACTTCAGAACTAAAATGCCTCCACTGTGGATTCGCCTTTGCGAGATGGGTGAGAAGAAATATTTCTTTCTGCTCCTCTACAATCAAAAAGGGCAAATAATTCGTCTCAACCCGACCCGATGTCTGGGAAATCAGCAATCCTAACGGAAATTCCTTGATGAGCTGAACTGCTAACTCCGAATTTTCATTTATTGAATAGCACGGCCTATACATATTTATCCAAATACCAGTTGAGGGTCGCCTTGATATTCGGCCACTCAGAGTCAATTATCGAATAAACTTTGTAGTCTCTCTTTCGTCCATCGGGGAGTACCGTCGAATTTCTAAGTTCGCCCTCGTATTTTGCCCCCAATCTTAAAACAGCTCTTTGAGAGTTAAAATTGAGGGCGTCTACTCGAAACTCCACCCTTTGGCATCCGATGGATTCAAAAACATACGACAGCATCAACACCTTAGCTTCAGTATTGACGTAGGCCTTTTGCCATCTTTCACCAATCCAAGTTCCCCCAATTTCTAAAAAATTATGCCTGCGGTTAAAGGACTTAAGATGACTCATCCCTACGACCTCTCCGCTTGATTTTATAATCATTGCAAATCCATTTTCTTGGTTCTCCTCTCTAGCGGCCTGCGAGCGAACCAGGACCTTCTCTAAATCTGCGCGTGTTCTTAGGCCCCAATGAACACTGTGCCAAGCCTCCTTCGAAAGTAAGTTTTTTTCGAGGTCATCAAGGTGTTTAAGCTCCAAAGGGACTAACCTCAACTGACGCCCTTCCAGAAGGGTCGCCTTGCTCCAAAGATCGGTATTTTTTGTTTCCGTATTTAACATCCCCAGTTATTTACGATAATTTTGGTCTATATAAAACTACCAGAATTGATATTTTTAATAGACCAGGGTAATTTACCTTATGCCTAGAACCATTTATCAGAAAATATACTCGGACCTTATTTTAAGAATGAAGACAGGTTCACTGACGTCGGGTGATCTTTTGCCTTCAACCCGGGAACTTTCCAAGCTCTATAAATGCCATCGATTTACGGTCATGAAGGTGTGTCAGGATCTGAAGGCAGAAGGATGGGTGGAGTCGCAACCAAGGTCAAAGTATATGGTTTCGACGAAAACCCCTGTCACTGGGTCCGCCATAGCGCAGATCAAAAAAAGGAATAGAGGTCTTTCCAAGAGAGTGAATCCGGTTGAGATAGACCTTGAACGAGCACGATATCCCTTGGAATTTTGGGGCGGCCAACCCGACCTGAGATTATTTCCAAAGGATGAGTTCAGGCGAATTTTATCAGCGGGGCTGAGGAGGACCAAATTCGACCAATTGAACTATGGCTTCACAAACGGAATTCCCTCGTGCCTTACAGAGATCTCCGAGTATTTGCGCAAGAGTCGGAATCTCTTAAATAAGGACTACGTCATAACAAATGGCTCGCAGGAAGCCCTCTTTATTATCTTTCAAACCTTTGTAAAGCCCGGAGACAAAATTGCCATCGAAAGGAAGGGGTATCCTCCGGCTTGGAAGTTATTTGAAAGCCTGGGAGCCAACCTTATTCCCATTGAAGTCGATTCAGAAGGGCTTGATACTGAGGATTTAAAATCAAAGCTCAAGAAGCATGACATAAAATTAATCTACGTGACCCCCCTTCACCAATACCCTACAACCGTCACCTTGAGCCCACGCAGACGACAAAACTTAATTCGAATTGCAGAACAAAAGTTAATTCCAATTCTTGAAGATGATTATGACCATGAGTTCCACTACATTGGCCCCCCTCCCTCCCCATTGTCGGCGGAAACCGATCTCGGAATTTACGTTTGTAGTTTTTCGAAGCTTCTATTCCCGGGGGCGCGATTGGGTGTCATCGGGTGTGACCCTAAAATTTTAGAAAACCTAAGCCAGCAAAAGCATCTCGTCTCCCGGCAAACGGATTGCCTCGCCCAAATTGGTCTAGCGGCATGGATTCGCGATGGGGGCTTTGAAAGGCATTTAAGACGAATGCGACGAGTTTATGAAGAACGGTACTTCTTCATGCAGGATGAGCTCTTAAAAATAAAAGGTGCCGCAAAGGTGGACTGGGCTCCCCCTAATGGGGGCATGTCTATTTGGGTCAATTTGTTTAAAGACTCGAAAAAGGTCGCCGATGCCGCTAAGAACCAAGGGGTTTTCTTTCAGCACGAAAGTGCCATGGACTATTCACACTCCTCTGGGACCCACCTGAGAATCGGCTTTGCCTGTGTGGATAAGGAAGAAATTAAAGAAGGGTTAGGTATTCTTCAAAAACTGATATGAAAGAAGATCGTCTTCAGCTACCTCCCCTTGATTCTGCCTGAGATCCTTTACTAATCTTGGTTTGCGAACTCCTTTGAAAAAAATCTATCTGCAACGTTCAGCCTAGCCTAGCCACAGCGTCCAATGAATATCAAATCAGTTCAACAACGCATTGGCTTTTTTCTAAGGCGGGAATTGAGGCAGGATAGATCAGCCGGCCCCCGAAAAACGCATGCGGTTTTATGAGTCCCGGGAACACCAGATTTTTGTGCAGCTGAAAATAGATCCACCTCATCGCCGTTGGGATTTTCAGGACAACTGGGATGGAGATTGCGCACCCTATTGCTAACCCGGCAGATCTTGCAGAAACTCTGGTATTTTGCTAATTTTTTACTAGCACGCGTTTGCGTACGGGGCTTTCGAATAGGTTGGATTGTAAGGGGTGACAATGGATCCGGAAGTTAAACGAAAAACAGAAAAGGTCCTTCTTGGGCTCAAGGAGGCTGCGTTGGCAGCCACCCAGCGCGCGGATGCGGAATTTTATCGGAACTACCTCGCAGATGATTGCGTTGCACTGGTTCCTTACGGGGTCTTTTCAAAAGAGGCGATCGTAAAACAGATGGGGTCGGGCAGTTCCTCATTCAAGAGTTCGAAGATTGAAGACACGCGAGCGATTGTTCTTAGTGAAGACAGTGGTTTGGTGACTTATAAAGCCACTTTCGAATCTCAACCGCCTGTTTTTGTCACTACAGTGTACGCCAGGATTCAAGGAGAGTGGAAAGGCGTTCTTTACCAGCAGACACCAATTCTACAAAAGAGCTGATCTGCGTTTAGACAAAAATTCTCTAAACCCGCTTGTATGTCAACACCACGAGGCTCGTGAAGGCACCTCGTGATTTCAATTCAAGGTGATTTCCATTAAATTAGTTATGCGGTTCAGGAAAGGCCGCCTCCGTGACTAATTCTCTGAGGGTTTCTATGAGTGCGATCGCATCTTTATTTTTTGTCGGGAGCCTAAGCATGAGTCCCTCTTTGGCGGATTCTAAAACCACTCCAACTTCCTCAGGACGCCCCAGCGAAAAATTCAGGGCTGAACATGTGGAAATAAAAAAGCATCTTTCTCAAGTGGAACAATGGGCTGGAGAACTTAGCAACTCCCCTCTCAATGAACAAAAAAAGACGATGCTGAAAATTACCAAGTTCTTTAAGGAAGATATTAAACCTCATGCCGAATGGGAAGAAAGGAAGCTCTATCCCGCCGTCGATAAACGTGCGGCCAAGGGACCTGAAATCTTTACGGCCACCATGAGGTATGAACATACAATCGTCGCTCGTTGGATTGGGCAGCTCGATACCTTAGCAACAAGCAAGACGGCCAACGCAGCTCTTTTTACGCGGAAAACAGATCAGTTGCTGGGCTTGCTCTACGCCCATTTTGAAGAAGAGGAAGAAGTCTTACTCCCCATCCTCGATAAATCCATGACCCCTGCAGAATTTAAGGAAGAGATCCTTTCTGGAAGCGCCCATTAAAAACAACCTCAAAGGGATAGCGGCACTTTTCTTGATCCGAAGATGGACCAGGCAATTTCAGGCCCGCGGTTTTACTCCCGCGGACGGGCCTCCAGCAGCTCCACGTGAAAGATTAAATTGGAATGAGGCTTGATGAAGGCACCGACTTGGCGGTCCCCGTAAGCCAGGTGGGAGGGAATAAAAAGGGTGCGCTTGCCACCTTCCCGCATCCCCAGAACCCCCTGGCTCCAACCCTTAATGACCTTCTGGGATCCCACCACAAATTGAAAGGGGCGGCCGTGGTCATAAGTGGAGTCAAATTTGGTTCCGTCCTCCAAAAAGCCCTCATACTGGACAAAGCAGAGGGCTCCTTTGGTGGCCTCTGTGCCAGTGCCCACCACGGTGTCTGTAATTTTAAGCTCATTTGAATTCATAGACTGGCTTTAATTCTGATCCAGATTTCGCGATTCTTCAAGACCCGTTTTCCCACGGACCTCTGCGGGCACCCTTGTTAAGACGGAATAATTGATGAAATTGGAAACCTCTTGCGGCGGCCATTTTTCTGGGGGTGGCGCGGGCTTCATTGAGCCCTGTTCTAAAAAATACTCTCCCCTGAAACCCGGAGGGAAATCCGCGCACTGATGTGGACTGCCCGCGATATAAAAAGACTTTGCTTCATTCACTGTCTTCCACCCGGCGGCAAACATCCGCCCCATACTCCAAGGTTCTTGATGAACTTTGATTTCATTTTTCCGGATGACGATTCCCTCAAGGATAAGGCCAGGATCATTCTTTAAAGCCTGGGTCATTTGCTCTTGCCAACCTGCCCTCGGCGAGGCCCAGGTCACTTTGGCAATGCGATTTTTCCAATATGAGATTATCTCTTCGGTTTTTTCCGCCACCGCTTGGCAGCTTTGCACTTTTATTTCAATGACATCGCCGCGCCGTGCGGGCGACGGGATCACCGAGTACAGCGTGAAAAATGCCAGGGCACCGCAAGCGGCTTGCAAAAAATGGCGCTGCGTTTGCCGCGACCATTTCAGTGCCCGTGAGACTCCATAAAAAATAAATCCTAAAAGCGCGCCCCCCGGCCCGGAAATGAATATTCCCACCATCGGCCCTTGATTGGCTTCGGGGGCCAGAAGCATCGGCCCGAAAAAACCCGCAGCGAACCCCACTCCCCCGAGTACGCCAATCCACAAGACGAACGGAATCTCTGATTTTTTCTGATTTTGATTCATTCTTTAATTCTTTTGCCGGATCAGATCATAAAGACCATCTGAGGGCACATTCAGCCCCAGATTTGTGATATTCAGGAGAAATTCCGTCGAGACGATCCACACGATCTCACAAATCTGTCGCTCGGAGTAATGATGCGCCAGACGCTGGAAGGTTTCTGGCCTCACCTTTCTGTTTTCTGTGAGCTCCGTGATATAATCCAGGGCCGCGCGCTCGGCCTCGGAAAAAAGAGGGTTGGTGCGGTAACTTTCCAAAACCTCAAACTTCTCGGCCTTCACCGACCACTTCACGAGGGCCCAGCGATGGGAGTCCATGGCAAAAGGGCATTGATTGAGAACCGCCACCTGGTTTCGGAACAATAACTGGGTTTCCAGAGGCAACTCGAGCTGCTTATTGAGCTGCTCCACCTTCGGAAAAAACATGCCAAACCCGGTCGGCAGGCGGGCGGCCATCACCTTCAGCGGTGTGATGGTTTTTCCAAATTGTTTGCGGGTAAAAAAGTAGGCCAGTTTCAGCATCAGTCCATGGGGTTTCTCAACAGGAGCTAAAAAGGGGGACATAACACTCACCTTTCATTCATGCGGTTTTGGTCATCTAAACAAAACTTTAACATACCATTTAGTACGTTGTCAAACAAACGCGACCTTGGCCGTTCCCCAGAAAACCTCCCGTCTCACCGTCTCAAACTGAGACAGGGGTCCAGGAGTAGAATTTCTTTTGCATTTGTCGCCCTTGGCCTTAATCTAAGAAGAGAGCTCTGATTTCTAAGAGAATGCCTATGAAAATCATCGAGACGACCTGGAATGCGAAAACACGGATCTTAAACACGCAGCTGAAGGGGCGCGTGAGCGAAAAGGACGCCGCCGCTTGGGAGCTCAGCCTTGATCACGCCCTAAAACTGATTCCCGCAAACACCGAGTTTAAAATTTTGCTGGATTTAGATGGCTTTGAACCAGAGAACATTCAAGCCCATAAAGCTATGCGCAACATCATCCCTTTCCTTCTTGCCCGCCACGGCCTAAGGCCCGCCTTCATTGACCTCTTTGACGAAAAGCCCGAACTTCCGATTAAAATTACGAATGGCATTCGTTGCACCGCTTTTGCCAATGTTCACCATGATCGGAACAAGATGGCGGAGTACCGAAAACGCATCGGTCAAAAAAATCAACAGTTCTTCACGGACAGCATCAAGGCCCAGGACTGGCTTTTGTCTCTCCCTTAATGAGTCACTTCTGGACATTCTCCCCGCCTTCACTTATACTGAAGCCCTCTGGTCTCACCAGAGAACTATGCGTTCATAAATAAAACTCAAAACCTCTTTTTTATTTCTTTCACTTTTTCCGGCGCCTTCGTCCGCGCGAGGTTTTATTTATGAATAAGCATTGGATCGCCCAACTCAGGGGCGTTTCGTTTGAATTTCCAAACGGACGCAAAATCTTTAAAAATTTAAATCTGTCTCTGGGAACTGGAGTCTACGGTCTTGTCGGGCCTAACGGCATCGGCAAAACCTGTCTGGCCAAGCTTCTCACGGGCGAACTTTTGCCCACAGAAGGAGAGGTTCAACGCTCAGGTGCGCTGTGCTTTTTTGCGCAAAGGCAGACACCGGAAAATCTCTCCATCAGGGAGTTTCTTGGCGAGGATCACGAGTGGTCCCTCCTTCGGGAGCAACTGCTGGCGGACATTGATCATGAAGCCCTCTGCACGAACTTAAGCGGCGGCCAATGGATGCGGGTGCGTCTGGCCCGCAGCCTCAGCGACTCCTTTCTGATTCTGGATGAGCCCACCAATGATTTGGACCGCGAAGGCCGGGAGGCCCTCCTCCGCTATCTCCGCGGGCGGAAGGGCGGGACTTTGCTGATCTCCCATGACCGGGAGTGCCTGTCTCTTTGTGACGAGATCCTGGAACTCTCGTCGCGGGGTCTGGCAAGGTTCGGTAAAGGTTGGGAGGCCTACCTGGAAGCGCGGGACAAAGAACGGGAGGGCTTAAGCCGGGCCTTGGAGGTCGCCAAAAAAGAGCGGGACCGCGCTCAGGCCGACCGCCTGGAGCAAATCGCCCGTCAGGAAAAGCGCAACCGCCGGGGCGCTCAGGAGGCGGAAAGCGGAAGCTTACCAAGGATCCTGGTGGGCGCAAGGAAACGACGCGCGCAAGTGACCTCAGGAAAGATCGAGGTCGCCACTCTAGCCCAGGCCGAAAAGACCGTGCAGCTGGCGCATGAGGCTTTTAGCGAACTGAAGGTGGACCCTGTCATGTACGCAAACCTTCTTGGCGGCGAACTCCCCTCGCAGAAGCTGGTGGCGGAGGCCCGGGGCTTTAATATTTGTTTTCAGGACTGGCTCTACCCACGGGACCTTGATTTCAGCTGGCGCGGAAACGTGCGGGTGGCCCTCAAGGGAAACAACGGCTCGGGAAAGTCCTCTCTTGTGAAAGCTCTTCTTGGAGGAGACTTCAAAACCCGGGGGGAACTCCGCCGCGGGAACCTCAAAACACTGTACATCGACCAAGCCTGTGCGCAGCTTGATGACACGAAGACGGTTTTTGAAAATATGCGGGAGAGTGTCCAGGGCGATGAGAGCACCATCCGCAACGGACTGGCCAAATTTCTTTTTACCAAGGACGCCGCCTTTCAGAAAGTGCAACACCTCAGCGGCGGGGAACGCCTGCGGGCGGCCTTGGCCAAAGGCTTTCTCGGCCAGGAAAAACCGGAACTTCTGATCCTTGATGAGCCCACCAACAACCTGGATCTGGTGAATATTGAATTCTTGGAAAACCTGGTGCACCAGTTTCGCGGAGCCCTGATCGTGATTTCCCACGATGGGGTATTCCTGGAGAACTGTGGAATCCACAATGATGGCTTGATATTACACTTATCTGCACCCTAAGCTATTTTTCTGATTGTTTGCGCGGCGCCCTCTCGTCTCCACACTGAAAATCCATTTTGTAACTCTTTACTTCAGAGAAAGCCCGGGCGCGGGGTTGTTGACTCAAATTCAAAGTTTAATAAATGAGGCTGTCTATTGACTACTTCTGGGCGCACTTATTCTGCATAAATCAAAATCTGAGCCGTTTTCAATTTTTTTACGTTCCATTCGTATAAAAATGAGTTCAAACTAAAAATGCGAGTCTCTTTGACTTTCCCGCTTCTATCTACATAGCTGACAGAAACACCTAGAATACTGTCAGTAGGAATAACAACGCAGCTCGACGGCTCATAACGACACCCACTGCTGGCCTGACTCAATTTAATGACTGGTTTTGGATCATATTTAAAGTAGAAGGGAATAGACATGATTGGATCGACATTCTTAGACCTATGTGCATACAAATTTATAATAACCATTTTATTATCACGATCCTCCAGGTCCTGAAGTAAGTTTGTCGATGGATTTACGACAATCTTTGCCGCATTTTCTTCTACCTGGACATCCGTGGAGAAACCATAAGGACTCAGCGTTTGGAACCAATTATTTTGATACTTCATCGTATTCAAAAATGTCCTTTCAACTAATGGCAAGTCAAGGCGTGCCACGATCGCATCCAATAGTTTTAATACCGAGGAACCGCGCCCAATTTTAGTTTCGACGAGTACTGACGTAAATGCATGGAATAGTTTTTCAGACGGAACTATCTTACCAAGGCGATATAGGATGGAATTAATAATAGGAGAAATTAAGTGCCCATCAATAAACATACGAATAGAATTTTCATACATATAATTTTTTGAAAAATCTCTCCAAGCAGCCGGACTCTCAATGGATTGTATCCATTTTTGTTGGATAGGTAGGTAATTGTCCAAGTCGTTGCGACTCAATTTTGGATATTGTGAAACAAAGTAGGGATTATTATCGTGGGTGATTAAAGCGATAAAATCGGCAAAAGATTCGTCACTCACTGTCCCAATATTCCCACCGACGGCTCTAATAAACATGTGACCAACCTCGTGAATGGTGACTTGTGATACCACCTTATCATCCGAGGGCATTTCAGCGCCAATCCATACTTGACTGGTAAATTCCAGATTGACACTTTGTCCATGCATGTCGATGTAACTAAAAGTATTTTCTTTGGCGTAGGAGCAGTAAATCGGCTTCTCAGATAGCAATATGATTTTAACCGGCAAAAAACCATTTAAATCAAATCGACGCGAACCCCATTTCATAATTTGTTTAAGAGGCGATCGAATCACTTTCTCAAGACGCCGGGCGATATCTTGTTTTTGAGAATCGTTATAAATATTATTTTTTGCGAGATATGAGTTGCACTTATCGCCCTCTCCAGGATCGGCCCAAAAAACTTGGATATCTTTTGAATCCAATATTTGATGAACAGCGCCCATTGTTGATTGGGTTAGAGCAATAATCCACAATATTAAAAAACCTTTAAAGTATTTCATCGTACGTTTCTCCTATAAAATAGACTATTTCTCCTCCTCAGAGGAGACCCAATAACAGCCCGCGCGGAGTGACGGCACCGCCTCACCGCTTTTTTTACTTTTTCGGATTTTACCGTCGGTTCCAAGATAGAGAAACTGCGCTTCCACTGAGACAGGTTTTGAAAAACAGGTACAAGGCGAGTTCATGCAACTATTTTGAGAATTCAAAATAAATTTTATCTTCTTGCATTGTTCAGGGAACATACATGCAGCATGGCCGATAACCTTTTTACCCCCGAAAAGTTGCAGTAAGAACGTCGCCTTTTTTTGATCTATTGCGGGAATTTGTTCTATAGGGAGATCGAAGAAAATCGTTCTTTTCTGAGCGTTGGGTCCACTCTCCCTCAACTCCATTTTCGTTGAAATCTCTCGCAGGTGTTGCCATTTTTGTGCGGAAAGCACTTCTTTGATGAGACTTTTATTGTTTTGGAACTCTTGGGGGTATTTCGTCTGGTACTCTTTCAATGCCGCAGACATAATGGCCGATAAGTCAAATTCTAAGAGAATATTAGGGTTTGCCTGCACGAGGGTTAAAAAGGCCTCCGTCCATCGCTCCATACTCACCCGTGTTGACATGCGGTGAAAGGTAGTGTTCACCATGGATGATATAAAATATAGCTCTGGATACAGGTAGATTTCAGGAAAACGCGGGTTGTCCTTTTTAGAAAAATCACGAATCCCATTATCCGACATAATTCTCAGAGTCTCTTGAAAGAATTGTCTTGAATCTTCATCAACGGATTCGGAAAGCCCTTGAATAAGATTTTTACGGGTGGAAGGTACAAATTCGGGTAAGAATGCTGAGGAACCAGGATGGAAAGTCAGCATCAACATATCTGCAAACGTTTCATCCAATGCGCTCAAATATTGAGGAAGACCAAGAGAATATAAAAGCGCATGCCCGAATTCATGGGTCAACACAGGAGAGTAAATGGTCCATGCGCTTTTGTCGGAAGACACATCTACGTAGATTGTAGGTCGTCGCTCCCGTTTCCTGGAAGTTCCCCTGTTATCCTCGTATTTAAATTCTTGAATGACCACCGCGGCGGAAGGGACCATTGAATTTTCTGGAAACGGTTCTAGTAAAATGGTAACTGGAAAAACCTCATGCCGACGCTGTTTCCAGAAAGGCAGTCTCTTAAGCGCCCATTGATCAAATTCTTGAAATTTTTTGAGCAGTACTTGTTCGACAAAATTTTGAGCCTCTATCAATTTTTGGCGTGCTTCAGCCGTCAACCGCATCTCTGGAGCGAAATTTCCACACGGCCCGCCCTGGCACCGTTGAAAGTTCCAATAAGATTCGAAATAGGGGGTTTGATGAGCATCAAAAAGAGTGGGATAATCCTTAAGAGATCGCGAAGCATAGCGCCCCAACGAGGATTCTCCGGCGTCCACATCGACTGCTGAGGCCGTGCTTATCGAATTGGAGAAAAAAGCAGCGATAAATAGTAGGGAAAACACTACCTTTTTCATATACCTATCGCCTCCATGCCTTCCGTTATTCTCTCTCTATTTAACCCTATGATTGACCTGCGACGTGAATCGAAGGTGTCTATCAAATCCGTTGCAAACGACGAGCCACCAATTGGCCTTTATTCACGGTAAATTCATGGCTACAATCATTCTCAGAATCCCGCTGACAAAAATGGTCGCTCATCGAGTTCAAATCTTTGACATCTTATTTTAAAACTCTGAAGCTCTCTCAGAGAGGCCTCTCAAGGGCCTGGCACCCGGTACCGGGCGTGGCGGAGGCGCAGGAGATCGCGGTAAGTGAAGATGCGGTTTGAAACTGGCACTTGCGGAAGCTCCGACTCATCGACGTAGGTGCCGGCGGCAAGGCTTGCCCCCAGGTCCCGTCCACGGAACTCCACCGCCCCGGCAAGAAAGCGCAGGCTTCCGTCGCGCAAAGCGCTGAGGCTGGTGAAGCGGGCGGCCGCCGTCGAAGGCAAGGAATTCAAAGCGCCGATCAGGCCGGTCTCGATGCTCATAACAACACTCCCGACACCCTGCCCGGCCATAAAGAAAACCATCGCCGAATACATCAGGCGCGCCTCGGAGGTTTTAAACTCCTCATAACTTTTCAGCCCCATCATCAACATCACGAAATTCTCTTTCATGACGTGATAGTCGGTGTAAAGCTGCCGCCCGCTCAGAGCCACAAAACCTCCGCCACAAGCCAAAGACACCGGCCAGGCCTGAACAATCGCGGAGACAAGGGAGCAACCAGTCAGCGCCGCCAGCGTGACACTGGGTTTGTTTCTTTCAATCCAAGCCTTGACGCCCACCTTGTGTCTTTGGTTCTGGCGCAATTCCTCGGCCACCGCAGCCTTCGCCGGATCGGTTTTGATCACGCTAGTGACAATCGGCTCATACAACAAAAAACTTTCCAAGGGATGCTTCTCCAGATCCGAAAGCTCCGCCAAGGTGACCTCGACCTGCTTGGTGTATTGGGCAAGCGCCTTCACTATGTCCGCATCCCCGGGTTTTGCAGAGTCCAGATACATCACAAAGGGCACCTGGTGGATGATCATAAATGCCTGCATCCCATAGAAGTCCTGAACCCGGCGCAGTTCCTTATTAAGAACTGTTTCGACGAGGTCAAAATTTGAAGTCCGGGAATAATTCTTGTAGTCCTGGTTCACCTCTTGGGTCACGGCGCGAAGGTCCTCTTGGTAGAGCTGCTGGATCAGAAGCACTTCATCCGAGGATGCTTCATAACGGGTTCCGTATTGAACCTGGGGAAGATTCATATTCAAGCGGGCGCTGGTCCTCCGGTTGGACTGATTGAGTCTCCGACCGTTGGCAAGCCCCACGAGAACGCGGTACTCCTCGGATTTTTGCGCGATGGAGAGGCGGATCCTTGGAAGCTTCCGCGCCAGTTGGGAATCACAGGACGGTGAGTGCGCAAAACAGGCCTGCAGTCGCTCCGCCTCGGATTTTTGCTTTTTAACGATGCTGATCGCCTTATCCCGTACCTCCACGAGGAAGGCCTCCTGCGACGACTCCAGTCCCGAAGGAGGAAGGGAGGACGGCCCCGGCGCGCCGAGTGACAAAATTGGGAAACTGCCTATCAATAAGTTCAACACCGCACAGCTCAGTAATTTACAACACAACCGCATAACAGCTCCTACATCGAAGAACCGTTCAAGAAGTGTTCCAATTTTTACGCGAACAGGAGGCGTCCGTTGATTTGGAGCTTGAATTTGCCCCGGCCCGTGCTGACCAGGCGGAGGCCCGATTCTTTTTCTTCGAGGCGCTTGCGTAAAAGGATCAATCGCGCCTCAAGATTGTCCTTGAGGTCCGGCAACTGAAGACTTTTTTCCGCCCGAAGTTCCATATTCGAAAACTCGGTGCGGCCCTGGCTCACATGGCTTTCAAGCAGATACCGCAAGATGCGCGCAGGGATGTTTTTAATCAGATATTGATCGTTCACGAAAATCACGTCCTCACTGTCCACATAGCGGAACCGCCACTCCGTGACCGCCGAAGGGGCGCTTTTCGCTTCGGCCGCGGGTCGAGGACGCATCACCTCCGGCTTCCCTTCAAAGGCGCGAATTCCCATCCCCAGGAAATTGGTCACAATCGATAACGTCAGAAGATCGCGGTTTCCCCAATAGGACTGGGTCTCGGACTCCACAAAGAAGACCCCCTGAAGCTCCCCTTGGGTCAGAATCGGCACGGCCATCTGGGCTGCGGGCTGAGACAGACCCGGCAAAGGAATGCGCCGATCGGGGTTTTTTTCTGAAAGACTTTTCTTAACGGCCTGGGCGTAGCGCAAGCCCTCCTTTAAGCCGCTGATTTGCAGGGGCCTGCGAAGTTCAGCGCAACGCCCGATCAAGCCTTGGCCCCATTCGACCTCAGAGCCCACACCCCCTTGCGGATAACCACAGCTGGCATGGGTCAGCAGAGTCTTTTGGGAGTGATCCGCCAAAAGAAGGATCATCTGGGTCCAGCCAAGATACCGGTGCAGAAGTTCAAGGGAAAGGTCAAAAAATTCTTCCATCCCCTTCGCCATCACCAACTTATCTGAGATCACGCGCAGCCACTCCAGCGCCGGATCGGCCGCGCCATCCTGGGCACTGAGAGGAATCATCTCAGAATTTTTCCTGACCAATTCAATCTCTAAAACCTGGTAAATATCCGCCGCCTTCAGCTTAAAAACCGGCCCCATGCCTTCGCTGGCGGCAATGACATCCAGCTTGGTCGACATCGTTTCGAAAACAGGTCCGCTCGCCTCACTTCTCAGGTATTTCACCTTCAGGCGATAGGCGCGCAAAGTCGCCGGATGCCGCACTTGAATCGAGGCAAAAGGATTTTCCAAAAGATTGGCCCGGGTTTTATTAAAAAACTGGTACGAGGTTGCAATGTGCCGGTCATCCACCTGATACACGTGGCTTAAGTAGGAGGCATTGGGAATCCCCGCCCGCGAACAAGTGGCCATCTTGGCGGGGACCACGCCCTCAAAGCAACCGGCAAGATCAGACAACGAGGGCCTCATCGGGAGGCCATCCTGTCGCCGGCCTGAAGTCCCGGGGTTTGGATAAAGAGATCCTCAATAGTCACTTCCAACGCGGCGTCGGCGCTCATATCAAGACCCGCCACTGTCTCCGGGCAAACATTGATCAAAATCAATTCCTGGCGGTAGAGATCCGCCCAGGCCTGGGACCTCGCCAGCTCCTCCTCCGTCATCCCGCGGATTCGTGTCACTTGCCCTTTGATTTGGGCCGCAAAGTTGTCACAAGGCCGGGACAGGGAGATTGCAATCTGGGGGCAGGAGCGGAAATTCTCCAGCGCTTTCGCGGACTCTTCCGAGTTGATAAAACAAACCAAGCTCTTCCCGTCAGGATCTAACTTCAAGCCCATGAGATCATCGAGGCAGGGAATCAGATCTTTGTCTCGGGAAGCGACGCCAAGGCCGACGCCCGATTCTGTCAATGTTTTGAATTCTTCAAAGTTCATAAGTTTTTAGTAAAATTTTAGGATTATCTTAGGACATTTATAGGAATCTGTCCCTGAGAAAATGACTAAGCTTAAACATATATTTAAGCAAAGGAGCTGTCATGAAAACCTGTTTGAGTGCCGCCATTTTTGTTCTTACGATCCTCATCAACTCTTCCACTCTCGCGAAAACCCCCAAAGGAACCGACCCCTCCCTCCCTGGTGTCGAACGGGGCCGCTACCTGGTGCGTGTGACCGGCTGCAACGACTGCCACACCCCCATGTACGGCCCAATGAATGGCGCTGTGCCCGAAAAAGACTGGCTCATCGGGGTGCCCGTGGGGTGGAAAGGCCCCTGGGGAACGACCTATGCCACCAACCTCCGCCACCGAGTGGCGAACATGACCGAGGACCAATGGGTTTCGTATTTAAAAAACCTCAAAGCCCGCCCGCCGATGCCCTTCTTTGCCGTGAATATCATCAATGAAGCGGACTCCCGGGCGATGTACCGCTTTATCCGCGCCCTCGGGGATCACCCGCAAACGGTTCCCGCGGGACTTCCCCCGGGAGAAAAACCGACCACTCCTTATATCAATTTCGAGGTTGTGAATCCGTAGTCTTTGCTCCATGTTGGGATGACGCCTGAGCCAGGGCTTCCGGGCCACTGGTTCAGGCGTCATCCCGGATGAAAAGTCAGTGGCCTTGCTAAGGCAAAACTTTTAAAGCATCTAAGACCTGAAATAGTTCTGCTGAAGATCAGTGAGTAGCCCGAGCTCCGTCGGCGTCCAGCCTAAACTCAGAAGGACTTGGCCTGTAAAGGGTGTTGGTCGTTAGGGCCCGCTATATCGTCTCTGAGGGGCACTTCGGCTGACCGAAGCCAATACGAAGTCCTCCTGTAAAGTGCTTAAGCATTCATTTTGTCTTCAACTTGAAATAAACACACTTTTAGCGCTGGCATGGATGTCGCATTATGAGGCCTCCGAAAGATCGTTGCCGTGGAGTAGCGGGAAAATAGTCCCGCTAGCTTGCAACGGTATCAAGAAATAGGAAGGTTGATTTTATGAAAAAGGCCAGGCTTATAAAAAGGTCTCGGAATGCAAAACGGACTTTTTCTAGAATTACCTTGACGACGACTTTAACGTCCCTGCCCTTCGTAGCTGAGTCAGGCCAATACGAGCTTGCAAGTTTTCAAATGATGAAAACAAGAGGCAGCTAAAAAGAGCGGAGCCTACAAAGACAATGAATTTCTACAGTTGGAGTTTGAGTAACAATTTCTGGAATCAGTTGAGTCTTCAGAAGTCAGAACCATTTAATGACCCCTCATTTTGACCGGCATGAAATTTATTACGCTTTGTTATAAAATATAGCCAGTCAAAAAAGGAATTTAAAGTGAAATACAGTGTATTTGTTTTCTTATCTTTCCTAATTTTTGCACCTCTGTCCCCGGCGTCGGTAACTTGCGATGGCATTTTTTTATCGGAAGAACAGGCTCTCCAGACAATCGATACAAATACTGACCAGAAGGTTTACGCCATCGTTGATCTCATTCAGAAAATGTCAGAGGCCCCTAACTCACAAAGCAAAGCGGAGATACTTGCCCACGCCAAACAGGCCACTGAAGAACTTCATTATGACATTTTCGCGCAGTTAAGTGCTCGGGGTCTTGATTTTAAGGTCATCGAGTCTCCCTTAATGGCTCTAGGTGATTTTGGCTTTACATGGCAAAGTTACGAAATTCTATCGACCGGTACAGATCATCTCAACAAAGTAGCCAAAAGTCTTAAGAAGCAGATCGATGCGCAACTCATCTATGACCCTATTGGTGCTGAGCTTTTTAATGCGAATGGTGCTTTTATTGAAGCAAAAAATGCCGTTTTAATTTCAAGCGGCGCGCTTAAGGAATGGCCCCTTAATTACGTCGTAGGCCATGAAATTATCCATGCTTTTTTTGCGGGGAGCAGAAAGAACGCGTCTCGCTTTAGCAGTGAAACACCCGTTAACATCATTTTTCAGTCGAAGGAAAGCCTTAACCCCAAAGCTCACTCACAAGGATATACAAAGTATATGTCGTTTGAGGAATTGGTTACGCACGCTTACAACATAACGATGATTTCGAAGGCCGTTCTCAAAAACCGCATGATACCCGGGGTTATCGGAAACCAAGATTTCCTAAATAACGCGGTATCGGTCTTAATCGCGGTTTCCGAAAATGCGAAGCAGTCTGCGGAAATGGGTCTTGCCATGCTCTTAAGCGGAAAGGAAACTTCCTTGGAAAAAAAGAACGGGCTCAACTACATTAGTCTACGTAAAGAAGACTCTTCCTTCGAAATATCGGTATTCTTGCCTGAATTAAAAACCAAAGGACCAGATATTGATGCGCGGTCGTATATGAAGAACGAACTCGAAAAAGCCTTAAAAATTGCAAATTTTAATTTACAATTCTTTTCGGAAGCGAGTTCTTCCTCACAGGTCACAATTGACGCGGTAAAGGCGTCTAATTTCAGGAGTTCACAGCAGGGATTTATTAAAAGCTTAAATCACTAGAAGAATTTATTAGAAGTTCGGGCTCGGTGCCAGGCCCTGTTTCTGAGCGCGCAGCTCCAAGAAACAGGGCCTGGCACCCGCCCCCGCGCTTATTTTTCAGGGAGCCAATAAGAAAGCGCACTGAGAGCCACAAAAAGCAGGCTTGAAGCGCAGACTCCCGGCCATTGAAAAACACTCCAGGCATAGCTGGCGGCCCAGGAACCCGCGGCTCCGCCAATAAAGTACGCGAACATATAGGCCGTATTCAGGCGGCTGCGGGCGTGGGGGTTCAGGGCAAAAACCCGACTCTGATTGGAAACATGGGCCGCTTGCAGGCCCACATCCATGAACAGCACACCGATGGCCAGGGCGACCAAGGAGGTTCCACCCCAGCCCCAATAAATACCAAAGGCCAGGGCGCAAAGTCCGATGCCAAGGGCGATGGTGGTGCGCGGGCTTTTTTGGTCCGCGACTCGGCCCACCACGGGAGCGGCCAGGGCTCCGGCGGCTCCCAACACCCCGAAAAGTCCCACAGTCCGGGGGCCCAGGTTAAAAGCCGGTGACTCCACTAAATAGATCAAGGTCGCCCAAAAGCCGCTGAAGGAGGCAAAAAGCGATGCACCCAAGAGCATGGATTTGCGGAGCACGGGGAACTCCTTCACCAGCCCCACGACGGACTTGAGAAGATTCAGGTAACTGCCATGAAAGGTCGGCTGGCTTTTCGGCAGAGCCCCGCGCAAAGCCAAAGCCAAGAGGACAAGGACCACCGCCGCCGACGCAAACATCACTCGCCACCCGAAGGCTTCGCCCACAAATCCCGCCAAGGTCCGCCCCAGGAGAATGCCCAAGAGGAGGCCACTCATAATCATGCCCACCACTTGGCCTCGCCGCGCAGGACTTGCAAGGTGGGCGGCAAAGGGAATAATGAACTGGGGAGTGAGGGTGGTTAGCCCCACCAGCAAGCTCATCAGAATCGCCAGGTGAATATTCGGAGCCAGCGCCATGCCCAGCAAAGTGAGGGCCGAAATCAGGGTGGAGACAAAGATCAGCGCCCGGCGCTCAAAGCGATCCCCCAGAGGGATCAAAAAAAGCATGCCCAAGGCGTACCCAACCTGGGTCAGGGTGGGAATCCATCCCACCTGGCCGGGGCTCGCCCCAAAACTGGTTTGGATCTGATGCAGGAGGGGTTGGCAATAGTAGATATTCGCCACACAAAGGCCCGTGGCTAGAGTCATAACCCAAAGTTCAGTCCGCGACAAAGAAGGAGAAGAAGAAGATGTCATAACATCTGAAGCTAAGGGCCCCACAAGGTTTAGGCAAGGAAAGGTGCCAGGCCCTGTTTCTGAGCGCGCAGCGCCAAGAAACAGGGCCTGGCACCTTTTCTCTTTTCGAAACATTTCTCGCTTGCCCTTGACGCTTCCTTTCTTTTGGTTTATATTTAACCTATTAGTTAATTAACCCGAAGGTTTAATATGAACCCGGACAAACTCAGCCAGACCTTTGCCGCTCTTGCCGACCCCACCCGGCGAAGTCTCCTTGCGCGTCTCTCCAAGGGGGACGCCAGCGTCTCGGACCTGGCGGAACCTTTCCTCAAAGACATGAGCCTCCCGGCCATCACCAAGCACCTAAAGGTGCTGGAAAAGGCGGGGCTGATTACTAAAACCCGCGAGGCGCAGTGGCGCCCCTGCAAGCTCAACGGCGCCCCCTTAAAAGACGCTTCGAATTGGATGGAGCAATACCGGGCTTTTTGGGAAGAGAGTTTTGACCGCCTTGATGAATACTTAAAAACAGTGACAGCAAAAGAAAAAGAGACAACGAAAGGAAAAAAAAGTGGCCGCAAAAAACAAATCAAACGACCTTAAGATTCAGCGCATTTATGATGCCCCCGTCAAAGCTGTCTGGGAGGCCTGGACCGATCCCCAGCAGGTGGCCCAGTGGTGGGGCCCCCGGGGCTTCACCCTGACGACTCACAGTAAAGATCTGAGACCCGGCGGTATCTGGCACTACACCATGCACGGGCCCGATGGCGTGGATTATCCCAATAAGACGCTGTATCATGAAGTCGAAAAATACCATCGCTTGGTTTATGATCATGGCGCCAATGATATTCAGGCGCCTCTTTTCCGGGTGACGGTTGTTTTTACCGATCTCAAGGGGAAAACCCAGATGGATATGACGATGACTCTGCCCACCCCTGAGGCGGCCGAGGAGACCCGCAAGTTCGTCAAGAAGGCCGGCGGCGATGCCACTTGGGACCGATTGGCGGAGTACTTAAACAAGGAAGCCTCCGGTAAAGAAATGTTTTTTATCAACCGTACGTTCGAGGCCCCCTTGGATGTGATGTTTGAGATGTGGACAAATCCGGAGCATCTGGCCCGCTGGGTGCCCCCGACAGGATTTACCATGAATTACATCAAGGCCGACATCAGGCCTGGTGGCAGCTCGCTTTATATGATGACCAATGGCGGAGACCTCAAAATGTACGGGCGAGCGCACTACCTGGAGATTCAAAAACCGCATCGCCTCACCTACACTCAACAATTCTGCGATGAGAACGGAAAGGTCTCCCGCCACCCCCTCGCCCCGACCTGGCCGGAGACAATGCTCACCACCGTGACCTTAACGGAGGAAAGCCCCGGCAAAACCCGGGTGACCATCTGCTGGGAAACCCACGGCTCTGTGACCCCGATTGAGCTAGAAACCTTCGTTAAAGGACGTGCGGGCATGACCCAAGGCTGGACTGGCTCTCTGGACAAGTTGGAGGATTACCTGTCCGAGACTTGATGCGGCACACGGGTTCCTTATGCATTAAGGAACCCGTTGACATCAAACTAAGACGTTTTATTATTCCCATGAATGCGGCAATAGCTCAATTGGTAGAGTATTAGCTTCCCAAGCTGAGGGTTGCGGGTTCGAGCCCCGTTTGCCGCTCCATTTTTCACACTGTTTGAAGGACCCCTGAAGAGAAATCTTCGGGGGTTTTGTTTTTTATCCATAAAAAAGCGCGCTGGGGGGCGCGCTTTTTGAGGGGGTTTTTATCATTTCATTTTTGCGTTCAGGAATTCTTATTGCGCCAGACGAACTTTGCAAGAAGCGTGGGCGATGAAGTTAAGAACTTTTGAATTCCAAGCATTTCTTTGAACCACAGTGCCTTGTGCTTGTTGCGGTTGGGTTGTGGTGAGCTTGATAGGCAGGTAAATCAAATAAGCCGATTTTCCGCCGGCATCTTTTAAATCAATTGCAACTTGATCCGCAGGCTGCTGCTCGGCCAGAACGGCGGTAAAGGATCTTTTGAAATAACCCCATTGGGTATCAACCTTTAGACCGTCTTTCTCGGCTTGGGTTCCGATAATGGTGACACCATTAGAGAGGCTGCAAGCCAGATCTTCCAAAGCGGGGGCGGCTTGAGCGAAACTGACTCCTGCGATGAGAGAAGCGATAACGAAAGTGAATATTTTCATATGAGAAACTCCTTTGTGGTTAGACGGTTTTAATATTCATTTCATCAGACAAACTCAATCAAAGTTTTATTTGTGACCAAAATTTCCGCTCGGAGCGACGCTTGGTAACATCAAAAGCTCATCCCCCGGTGAAACCGGATAGAAGCTCTAGATAAGTGCAAAAACTCCAACTAAAAAAATGACGGCGTTTCCGCTAAACTCAAGGCAAGCGAAACCATTTTCCGAGAGGTTGCAAATGAAGAAAAAACCCTTTCCCCTTGGCAAAGTCTACGGTCTTTTAGAGCCAGGCCCTGTGCTTCTAGTGACAACCTCCTACCGGGGGCGGACCAATATCATGACGATGTCCTGGCAAACCATGATCGACTTTGAGCCCCCTCTGATCGCGTGTGTGATCAGCAATCGCAATTACAGCTTTGATCTGCTGAGAAAATCCAAGGAGTGCGTGCTGAACATCCCCACCCGCGAGATCGCCAAACAAGTGGTCGGCTGCGGCAACAGCTCGGGGCGCACGGTCGATGATAAATTTAAAAAATTCAAACTGACACCGGCGCCGGCCGTCACCGTCCGGGCCCCTTTGATTGAGGAGTGTTATGCCAATCTCGAATGCAAGGTCGTCGACACCCGTCTGGTGAATAAATACAATCTCTTTTTTCTGGAAGTGCAAAAAGCCTGGGTCGCGCCTCTTAAAAAATATCCCGCCACCCTTCATCATTTCGGGCGAGGGCGCTTTATGGTTGCGGGGCGAACCTTCCGCCTGCCTTCAAAGATGAAGTGAGAGCGAGGATGGCGGAGCCCACCCCGGTACACCTCTTGCTCTTTTAAAAATCCACAGCCCCCGCAGTCCCGGCGGAGGCCTGAATTGTTTTAGAAGTGATGGTCTTGTGAAAAGTGACAGCAAAAAATGTCACCGGAGAGAGAGCCCATGAAAAAATCTGTTCTTCTTTTGACACTGACTTTAGTCTCCTCCTTCGCGGCCGGCGTTCAGGGCCCGCCATCGCTTTGTTCAAACGTGTTTCATTCCGAGACAAAACTGGATCAAAAGGCCTTCGAGAATATTGCGAAGAGCGAGAACAGTTTTGTGCGCCACCGTGGGATTCATTCTTATCACCAGGCCCTGGGAGAGGCCTTCGCCGAGGCTCTTTCGCAAGGAGTGCAAGGTTCCAAGGAGTTCCACTGGCTTGATTCCGGCGGCGGCGAAGGCAACGCCATCGCCCAGTTTCTGGCGTCCGTTCCCGAGCCCGGCCGGGTGAAGACGACTCTACTGGCCTATGAAACCCCCGCCGTCGCCAACGAGCGCATGGCGGTGCTGAAAGGCCGCTTTATTGAAAACATCCCGCAAGGGGAAATTCCCGCCAGCGATCTCATCACCGACGTCTATGGCCCGATGGCCTATTCCTCCCGCCCGGACCTGGTGCTCAGCAAATACCTGCAAGCCCTGAAACCCCACGGAAAAATTCTCCTGAGTCTGGGACACGGGTATGGGGTTTTTGGTCACCACAACAAAGTCTCCCTGGAGGACGGCCGTTTGCTCACCTTTAAGGACTGGCTCTTGGGGCTCCCGGGACTCCAGGTGAAATTGCGGGAACTGGTGATTCCCAATGAGTTTAATAAAGGGGAACTCGTGAGTGTTGAAATCACCTTAAACGAGGACGGCAGCCTTCCTGAAATCCCGGCCCTGGATCTTTTAAATATGAAAAACGGCATGCCTCCGGAAATGATTTTCCGGGAGATCCGCAGGAGCCCGTCTCCAAAGCCTTCCTCCCCGGCGTTCCCCCTCCAAGGGGACTTGCAGGAAAAATACTCCCAGAGTTCGGCCACGCGGTTTTTGGATTCCTTCCGTGCCGGGGTCTGGACCGGATCCTGGACCCATGCTCTTTTGGCTTCCTTGCGGAAGCTTCAGGCCAATGACAGCTGGTTGATCCTGGCCCCTTCCGCGGAAAAGCTGCGCGAGGAACTCCTCTCCGGGAATTTCCAGATGAAGGAATCCTCCTACAGCGGGCTTGGGCAGAGCTTCACTTCCTGGCGCGCGAAAGGGATCTTTCAAAATTTTCCGGGCCGTATCGAAACCCCGCGCTGGGAAACTCTCCCCCGCCAAGGGAGCACCCGTCTGATCACGGATTATGCCGGCCCCCTGCAAGCAAGCTCCCGCCCGGATCTGGTTTTGAAAGCCTACCTGGAAAGCCTCTCCCCCGAGGGCGAGCTTTACCTCTTTCTGGGTGATGGCAAAGCCGGCTACGGCGAGCAGAGCTTCGTTCTGGATGCCCGCGATCAGAAGGTCTACTTTTTGAGCTGGCTTGGGAAGATCCCCGGCCTGTCCGTGAAATCCTATCGCGACCCTTACGCCAAAAACGGCGTGAGCTTCGTCAGAATCCGCATCCGCAGCAAAAATAAAATTCAGATCCCGGAATTGGAGTTCCTTGGAACCGGCGATAAGAATGGCGACGGGGTGCCAAGCCCGCTTTTCCGGGAGACCGGAAAGAGCCTCTCGATGTTTTGACAGGCGTTGAATCCTCGAGGGGCCTGTCAAAAAGTTCAACAGGCCTTTTTGCCCGAATGAGCTAAAACAGCGGCAACACAAAAGAAAAATAGCTTCAAAATAAAACGAATAGTGAAATCTGGTTTATTTCGCCGGGCAAGCACCGATAATAAAAGAATGAGAAAAATAGCCTCATTCATTTTTTTGGGTTTTTCTGCGCTTGCGTTCCAGAACTGTTCCAAAGGCGGCTTCTATCTTCATGACGACAGTTTGGGCGGAAATAGTCTTTCTTCCGTGGGCGGAGGAGTCATCTATGACAGCCCTCCCGTGGTGGAACCGCCGCTCCCCTCCTCCGTGCAGTTAAAGTACACCTGCTCCAGTCCGCAGGGCCGGGGGGTGGACAATCCCGCCATTTACCGTTTTAGCAAAGCGGACTTGGAAAACACGCTGAGCGTGATCCTCGGGAATTCGATCGCCGCAGACTCTGAAATCAGCAGCCTGGTGCAGGCTCTGCCTTCGGATGAAATCATAAAATCCCTGGATGACTTTGCGGTGATGCACTCCCCGACCTACGTGAGCGGCCTGGCTTCCATCGCCAACCGCGTGGTCTCTATCATGACTTCCGATGCCACCCAAAGAGCCGCTGTGATGGGCTCTTGCGCGAATACCACTCCCATCAGCGACGCGTGTGCCAGCAGCTTCGTCAAGACCTTCGGCTCCAAGGTGTACCGTCGCCCGCTGACGGCTGCGGAAGAGGCGAAGTACAAAAAGGTCTTTACGGATCTTGGCGGCGGAATCAAGGGGATGAACAGCATTCTCTATGTGCTCTTACAAGCTCCCCCGATGGCTTTCCATGTGGAGCTGGGCTACGCCATTCAGAACGGAAAAACCCGCCTGACTGATTATGAAATCGCCAGCCGGATTTCTTATCTGGTCACCTCGGCGCCCCCCGATGCCACTTTGCTCGCGGCCGCCGCCCGCACCGGCGAACTGCAATCCGTCACTGAAGTCAAAAAACAGGTCTCGCGCCTTTTTGATGCCAAATCCGCTTTGGCCCGCGACCGCCTGGCAAGCTTCATGACGTTTTACACCGGCGTTGATGAAATCGAAGACCCAAGCCCCAATATCGGGAAGGCCAATAACATCAACGTGACCGGCATCAACCAGCAAATGGTGAAGGAACTGGGTGAGTACACGGATTATGTCTTCTGGACCAAAAACGGAGACTTCGAAGAGCTTATGACCTCCCGGGACTCCTTCCCGCGCTCGGACGCGCTTATGAAAATTCTTGGCGCCAGCGCCAAGGTGGCCTCGGATAATAAACCCGTGCAAGCTTCCCCCGCTCATTTGGGGCTCCTTCACCGCCCGGCGATGATTGCCAACGCCGGCCAACGGACCTCCCCGATTCTGCGTGGCGTGCATGTGCGGCGCGAAGTTCTGTGCGAAGAGATCCCCCTGCCTCCGGCCTCCGCGGTCACCCAGGCCCTGGATCAGTTGGGGAATATCGAAAATCAAACCAACCGCGCGAAAACGACCCAAGCCACCGCCTCTCAAGCCTGCATTGGATGCCACTCGCAAATCAATCCTCTGGGTTTTGCTTTCGAGGGCTTTGACCAGTTGGGGGCCATCCGCACGAAAGAGTCCATTTACAATGACTCCGGAGCGCTCGTCACCACATGGCCGATTGACACCGTCGTGCAGGCACCCAAAATTGAAGCGAATGAACCCGCGGGCTTCTCCGTCGGGGATTCCGCCGAACTGGTGCGAAAAATCGGACAAGGCAATAAGGGACGGGCCTGCTTTGCCAAAAAAGCGTTTGAGTTTATTCGATCCCGAAGGAGCGTGGCTTCAGATGAGTGCGCCCTTCGCCAAGCCGAGGTGGCGTCTCACACCGGAAGTTTACGGGATGTCGTTATTGAATCAATTGCCAATGAAGATATCTTCTGGCGCGGGACCAAATAGGGGATAGAGCATGAAATACAATCCACTGACACGCCGAATGTTTTTGACGGGATCCGCCAATACCCTTTTGACGATTCCGTTATTGACCTCCCTTCTGCCAAAGGCCGCGCGGGCCCAAGCCTCGCAAAGGCCCCTGCGCTTTATCATGTTCACCAATCAACACAGCCCGAACGCGGGGACCTTCTTTGGAAAGTTCGACAACACCGCAAAAGCCCTGAATCTGGCGACCGGGCCGGGAAACCTTTTGCTGCCCTCAGTCCCCTACGCGCCTTTGACTTCAGTCTCAGGGGATATCAGTTATATCCTGGGTCCGCTCTCAAACTTCAAGAGCAAGATGGCGGTTCTCCGGGGCCTGGATTGCATGTCCCTGGAAAATGGACCGCATCCCGATGGCATGCCCTCCACCGGTTCCGGGCACGGCAGCAATAAGAAGTACAACCGCATGGGGCAGATGTCGGTGGATGCCGTGATCGCCAAGAAACTCTTCCCGAGCATGCCGCAAAGCCGCCGGCTGGCGGTTTTATACCCAGAGTACAAAGGAGATGTGGGAAGCGGCGGCGGATGGAACCAACGTTCGCGGTCCTCCACCTGGGATGCGAACCCCGGCTTCAGCGGAGCGGATGAAACCCGCACCATCGCCACTCCTTCCACCACCTATACCAAAACCGTCCTGGAACGCTTCTTTGGCTCTCTGCCCAGCACGCCGACTTCGGGCGGATCCACCAGCACGCCGACGGATTCCATCCCGCGACGGGATCTTTTGAATCTGGTGTTCCAAGATTACAAACAAGTTGTGACAAGCCCGAATCTGGGCAGTGAAGATAAGCGGAAGCTGGAAGCTTATATGTCTTTGCTCTCGGACATCCAAAATGCGGAACAAGCGCCCATGCCGGTCGGCTCTTGCACCATGCCTTCTTTGGAGAACGACTATCCTCCACCCGCCAACGCCTCCTCCTGGGCGTCCAGCCAGAAGGATGCGGCCAATCCCGCGCTCTATCGCAATCATGTGAAGCTCGTCGTGGCGGCGTTCGCCTGTGACTTACTCCGTGTGGCGGCGATCGGCTTTGAAGGCTCCGGCTCTCACACTTTCCATCACTCGGCGGGGATGCAAACGAAGAATGAAACTTCCAATGCGGAAGCCGCTGCCTTCTTCGGTGCTCATCGCAATATGGCCAACCGGGTGGCCCAGATGATGACGGCCCTGGAGGCTTTCAATGAGGGTGGCTCCAGCCTCCTCGACAACACTTTGATTTATTGGAACCAGCAGTACGGCTGCGTTTACACCAGCGGCGGCGGACACAGTTTGCGCAACTTCCCGGTCTTCTTGGGCGGCGGCGCCGGCGGAAAGCTGCGTATGGGGAATTATTATGACTACCGTTTCCAGGTTGGAACTGAAGACCGAGGCCTTCCCTTGAGCAACCTTCTGGTGACGATCATGGGCATCTACGGCGTCGGGCCTTCGGACTATGAGTACAAAGCCGATCAAGGTTACGGTGCGTATGACGGGTCTTTCGGGCAAGCCCTGCCGGGCAACCTGAAAACCATCACCGCCAAACGCACGCCCTTGCCTTACTTGTTAAAGTAAGGGGACTCTGTCGAGACTGGGAACGAGGGACGTCAATAGCGAGGGGACTATGGGACAAGCCAAGCAAAAGGAATCCGAAGTCAAAAGGGGCTCCGCGTTTTATTTTCCGCTGGGAGTTCTTTTTGTATTTTTAGTCTTTGCCTTCCAAAACTGCAGCAACACCGGATTTCAACTTCAGGGACAGGAAGGCTCCACCTTTCTCCCTTCGACCACGGGTGGAAACTCCGACAATAACAACAACGGCAATAATATTCCCGGGGATCCTTCGACCACTCCCACCCCTCTTCCGGACTCCACCGGAGCTTCTCCGACGCCGTCCCCCACGCTCCCGCCCTCCACGTCCTCCAATAAATATTTGCGCGGCATTAATATTATGGACCTCGGGGCCGGCAACACCGGGGGCACCGCCGGGGTCAACTATCCCATTCCCAGTGCCGCTGCGATCAAAGCTCTGAAAGGCCGCGGCCTGGGGGTTCTGCGCATCCCCTTTAAGTGGGAGCGCATCCAAACAAAGCTCGACGCGCCTTTGGATGCGGCTTACTTGAAACTGGTCATGCAGGTGCTGAAGGATTCCAATGCCGTCGGTATCAAGGTGATTCTGGATATGCACAACTATGCCTCTTATCCCTACTCCACCGGTAAAAAATTCGGGGAAACCAACGGGCCCACGACAGCCCAGTACGGGGATGTGTGGAAGCGCATCGTGACCGCGGTCCGCGCCGATGCCAGTGCCTACAACGCTGTCTATGCTTATGACTTAATGAACGAGCCCCATGACCTGACCGGAGGCGCCAAGACATGGGAGAAATACTCCCAGGCCGCCGTCGATGCCATCCGCTCCACCGGGGAAACCAAACTCTTGATGATCGAGGGCCACGCATGGTCCTCCGCCGCCAGCTGGCCAAAGCAGCATCCCATCGCTTGGATCAATGACCCAATGAAAAACATCATGTACCACGCCCATATCTACATGGATAACGACAGCTCGGGCACCTATGTGAATGACTACGCCAAGGAAGATTCCTACGCCAAGGCCCAAGGTCATGCCTCTGTAGGCGCGCGGGTCGTTGCCCGCACCAAACCTTTTGCCGATTGGGTGGCCACCAACAAAACCCAGGGCTTCTTAGGGGAGTTCGGCTGGCCGAACTCCACCGTGTGCGGAGAGGCCGACGGCGTCAAGTGGAATGAAGCCGGGGAAATGCTGATGAAATACCTCGATAGCGTCAATATGGGCGCCACCTTGTGGGCGACAGGGACTTGGCTTGGCACCAACGGATATATGATGACCACCTATGTGCTGCCGAGAAAAGAAGGAGACGCCCTGGTGCCGCTCTCCCCGTCTGTGGTTTTGGAAAAGCACCTGAGCCAGTAAAAAATGGCTCAGGCTTTTCTGCCGAAGCTCAGGCATCGCATGGACAAAGACCCCATCTCGTAGCCTTCATATTCAAATCGAACCTCTTCCTGCGGAGCTGCGGCCCCGATCACGTACAACAAGGGAAAATAATGATCCAAGCTCGGGTTGCTGAGCTTGGCCGCCGGGGTTTTCAGATAGTCCTCCGACACAGCCCGGAAGTCCTTTTGCAAGAGGCGGTCTTTGATCCACTCGTCAAACTCAATGGCCCAGTCAAAACCTTGGCCCTTGAGATCCCATTGAACGCGCCGGAGATTGTGCACGATATTGCCGCTTCCTAAAATCAACACCCCCTGCTCGCGCAAAGAGCGCAGAGCCTGGCCCAGCTCGAAATGGAAGGGGCCCGCGCGCCGCATATCAAGACTGAGTTGCACCACGGGAATGTCGGCAGCGGGGTACATCCGGTGCAGCACCGTCCAGGTTCCGTGGTCCAATCCCCACTGCGAATCATCAGCTCCGATTTTTGGGTGACTCACTAGGGACTGGATGTGCTCGGCCAAGGAGGGCTCTCCGGGAGCGGGATACTCGATGGCGAAGAGCTCCTCCGGGAATCCATAAAAATCATGAATTGTTTTCGGTTTTGCCATATGGGTGACCCATGTGCCCTCCGTCATCCAATGTGCCGAAATACATAAAATAGCGCGAGGCCGGGGCAGGTCTTTCCCGAGCGCCTGCAGGCGCGCCGTAAAGGAATTGGTCTCGAGGGCGTTCATGGGGTTCCCATGACCGATAAAGAGGCTGGGCATGGAGGGGCCCTCATAGGGCTTTGTTCCAAAAAAAGACTCCAGCTGTTGCGGGGATGTGACTTTCCAAAGTCCGGTGGCTGTCATAAGGCCTCCTGCGGTTGCGCTGATAAGAAAGGATCTTCTGTTCATCTCTCCCATTATGAAGGAAAGAAGACTGTTCCGTAAGAGGGAATTTATGGATAACACTGTTCTATGGGAGCAACAATGGAAATGCCACAAAATCCTCTTGCATTTATGGTGGACGAAAACCTGCTGGGGCTTTTGCGGCGTTTGCGGATGATGGGGATTGATGCCATCACCTCCCAGGGGCCGGACTCCCGGCTTTATGCGCTTGCGCGGCAGAGCGGCCGCCGGATTCTGACCCGCGACCGGGAGTTCTCGCTTCTTTATCCGGCAGAGGAGATTTATTTTGTCCGGGGCGAGGACCCGAAAGAGCAATTGGTGGAGGTTTTAAAAAAATTCCGTTTAAAGACGGGTCTTCATCCCCTGAGCCGGTGTTTTCACTGCAATTGTTTAATTCAGGAAGTGCCCAAGGAGAGCTTGCCGGGGAAGGTGGCGGCAAAGACCCTGGCCTTGTACGAGAGATTTTATGAGTGCCCGCATTGCCATAAGATCTTTTGGGAGGGGTCTCATTACGAAAAGATGAACCAGGACATTGCCGAGATTCTCGCGCGGGTGGAGGACTGAGGGGCGGGGGCTGGGCGGGGGCTGGGCGTGGGCGCGGGCGCCGCTTCTTGCGGAGTCTGTGCCGATAACCGAGGGTTCGCGACAATGACATTGACGCAGTTTTTCTTTTGACGAGGGCTTTGGGCCCATGTGCAGCTCGTGCACTTCCTGTGCATGGGATGCACATGGCTCTAGGAGAGGGGTCATCTTCTCCGCTATTCCGAACCCGGGAACTCCGACAAGGCTCAAGACTCCTTACGATTTAAAGCTGCGAGGTCTCTTCTAAGGAAACGAATCTCTGCTCAAAAATGTTTTCAAAAGATCCTTTTCGCGGTCGAGCGGAATTGGGTCCGCGACTCGGAACTTGCTGAAATCCTATTGACAAGATTTCCGTGTTTTTAAACGCCTCTTTGAGAGGACTTTAAATTAAGACCACGAAGCTTGGTGCGGGAGATTTTCGCGGGCCTTGCTGAGGCAATGAGAGACTATAAACAGGCTTTGTGAGGACTTGTTAAAGTTCAATTGCAGCTACAAAAAGGCTCAAGAACTGAGTTTAAAAAACCATGATAGGGTCTCTCCCACCGATCGATAAAGGAGAGAGAACCATGACCACCGAGAGCCTTCATATTAAATTGTCTGAACTGGTTAAGTCCGAGAGAAAAATCACTCACGAGATTTTACTTTGCATCCAGCAAATGGATCAAACCAAAGCTTATGCCGAGCTTGGCTACCCGAGCCTTTTCGAATACCTGGTGAAAGAGCAAAAGTACTCCGAAGGCGCGGCCCAACGACGGATCTCTGCGGCTCGCTTGCTTGTGGAAATTCCTGAAATTGAAAAGAAGGTGCAAGAGGGAAACTTCAATCTCACCCAACTTTCTAAGCTTGCCAGCGCCACAAACCAAGATCAAAAGGTCACGGGAAAGAAAGTCTCCACCGAGCAAAAGCGGGAGCTTTTGGAACAAATGGAAAACAAAACGGGTTTTGAAACTGAGCAGCTTCTCAATCAAAACTTTGAGTGCAACCTGAAACCCAAAAAAGAAATCACTCCGCGAAAACAAGCGTATGAGCTTCATTTAAAGCTGACGCCAGAGCAATACGAAAAGCTCAAGAAAGCCCAGTCTTTGTTAAGCCACGTTGTTTATGAGGGAGGCTTTGCTGAAATCATCGAAGTTCTTTGCGACAAACTCATTCAAAAGAAAGAAGGCAAAGCCTTGATTAAATCCTCTCCCAGAATGGAAAAGGAGTCAGAGAATAAGCCCACCGCCGGAGTGGCGGTCAAATCAGAGGAAAATATTCAAGGACCTCTGGCAGAAGCCAAGGCCACCGCCGCTACGGCGGTGCCAAACCCAAGGCGAAGGACCGCCATTCCCATTTCTCTGCAAAGGCTTATTTATCAGCGGGCGCAGGCTTGTTGTGAGTACGTGAGCTCAACTGGGCATCGCTGTCGCTCGCGCTATCAGACACAGGTGGATCACATCCTCCCGGTGGCGAAGGGGGGCGGGAATAAGCCCGGGAACTTGCGCGTGCTTTGTCGCGCGCACAACCTCTCTGAAGCACGGAGGTGGGGGGTGAATTGTCCTGGTTAATTCTGGGGGTTTTTGGCCTGCGGTGGGGGTGGGGAGGGGTCTTTTTTTCGCCTCAGGGTGAGAAGCTCGGGCCATAGGACGCTGGAGATGCCCAACACAAGACATAACACCAAGTCCAGAGGGTGCAGGAAAGAAAATCGAAAAAGACCGCGAAGGCCCGGGATATAAAGCACCAAAGCTAGAAAGATTCCCGAAGCGGCGGAGATCCTCCAGACCACTTGGTTCTTTGTGGACGTGTACTTCTTGATCAGCATCAGATTGGCCACCATCAATGTCGTAAACACCAGGGTCCGGGCGTCGGCCTCCCCTTGGCCGCGGTAAAGGGCTATCAGAAAAATTCCCAGCAAAGCCCCCCATAAACCCAACCCCCGCAAAAGACTGGGCCGCCACAAGCGGCTGTCAAAAAGAGGCTCGTGGGGATTCCGGGGCGGCACCCTCATGATGTTCTCCCCGGCCGGCTCCACCTCAAAAGCCACCGACGACGCCGGCTCAATAATCAAATGCAAAAGCGCGATATGGGCCGGCAACAAAACCAAAGGCCAATTGAAAATCACCGGCAACACCGTCATCCCCGTAATAGGCACATGCACAGCAAAAAGATAAATCATCACGCTCTTGAGGTTGCTATAAATCCGCCGCCCTTGGCGGATGGCCTCCACAATGGAGCCGAAATCATCATCCAAAAGAACCAAGGCCGCGGACTCGCGGGCGACATCCGTGCCCCGGCCTCCCATCGCAATACCGATATGCGCGCTTTTAAGGGCCGGGGCATCGTTGACCCCGTCTCCTGTCATGGCCACGATCTCACCTCCGGCTTTCAGAGCCTCCACCAACTGCAGTTTTTGCGCGGGTGAGACCCGGGAAAAAATCTGCACCTGCTGAACCGCGCGGGCCCGCTCCTCCGGCGTCAGATTCTGAAACTCCACTCCCGTCATGACACGCTCGGGATTTTCCAAACCTATTTTCCGGGCGATACTGCAAGCGGTGACCGGATGATCCCCGGTCATCATCACCACCCGGATCCCTGCCGAACGGCACTCCACTACAGCTTGGGGCACCTCCGGCCGCAACGGATCCGCAAGACCGATCAAGCCCACAAATACAAAGTCAAAATCCTGCTGCCGGAGCGGCAATGCTGCGCCCTGGGGGGCCTGCGCCTTGGCCACCCCGAGCACCCGCAATCCCTCCCGAGCCAAACCCTCTGCCACCTGGCTCATTTCTTTAGCAGACTGCGGAGCCAGACGACACAGCTGGATAATAGCTTCCGGCGCGCCTTTCGCCCCGATCACATATCCTCCGCCAGCGCCCGCCCTCCAGGCATGGCAAAGCGAAAGCGACTCGGGTGAAAGAGGATATTCCTTTTCCAAAAACCAGTCCCCATGAAGATGCTCCGTCCCCCGCAGGTAACGAAGCCCCGAAGAGGTGAACGCCAGCTCCATCGGATCAAAGGGATCCTGACGGCTTGCTAAAATGCCGAACTCCAGGACTTCGTGGAACTCCTCCGGAAGCGAACCCCCGTGCGGGCCGGAGAGGTCCATAAATTGATTTTGCGCATAGATTTTTTGCAAGCTCATCTGGTTCAGAGTCAGGGTCCCGGTTTTATCCACACACAGCACGGTGGCAGATCCAAGATTTTCAATCGCCGGAAGTTTGCGCGTAAGCACCCGCCGTTGCGAAATCCGCCACGCCCCTAAAGCCAGAAAAATCGTCAGCACCGCCGGAAGCTCATTGGGCAAAATCGCCATGGCCAGAGTGAGGCCCACCAAAAGACCCTCCAGCCAATTCTCCCGGTAAAGGGCCGAGACGACCATCACCGCCAGGCAGAGCCCGGCTGCAACCCAGGCCAGCCTGCGGACCATGTGCTCGGTGCTGGCTTCCAACCGTGTCTTCTCACGCCCTGAAGATTCAAGGGATTTGCCGATCTTCCCTAACTCTGTTTGCAGGCCAATGGCCGACACCACACTGAGCCCCTGCCCCCGCACCAGCGTTGTTCCCGCAAAGATGCGGTCATTCACCCGCTTTTCCACCGGAAGGGATTCCCCTGTGAGAAGCGACTCATCCACCGCCAAGTTGCCCGCAGACACCACGACTCCATCGGCAGGAACCCGATCCCCCTCCCGCAAAATCACCAGATCCTCCCGCACCACCTCCCTGCCGGGAATGCGCTGCTGGGCCCCTTCGCGGATCACCAAGGCCCTGGGGCTGGACAGATCCTTGAGGGCCTGCAGCGCCTTCTCTGATTTTTCCTCTTGAAACACCGTGATGCCGATAATCAGGAAAAGAAACCCCAAGAGCATCAAAGCTTCCAAACGGTCCCCGACCAACAAATAAAGCGTGCCACAACCCAAGAGGAGATAAACCATGGGCTCGCTCAGCACACCGAGGGCGATTTCCACTCCGCCTTTGGCTTTGGCTGCGGGAAGCTCGTTGTAACCCTCTTCTTCCTGACGGCGCCGGACAAGGGATCGTGAAAGGCCGGTGGAATTCAAGCAAATCCCCCTTTAAGGATGAGTCTCCCGCACGATCACCTCGCGGATGGATGACACCAGTTCCCCCGCCGTGGCGTCTTTTGTCAGGTAAGTGTCAAAGCCCGCATCGACAATTTTGCGAAGTTCCTTTTCACTGCTGTGCGCGGTGAAAGCCGCGACGGGAATATGGATATGCTCCCGCTCACCCACTTCCTGAATTTTGTGAATCAAATCGTAGCCATTGCCATTGGTCATTTCAATATCGGTGATCACCAGGCGGGGACGTTCCTTATTGAGTTGCACCAAGGCCTCCGCGACGGAGCGAGCCTCGCTCACCCGGGCCCCGGCCTTTTCCAGAATAGCGCGCATCAGGACGAGAATTTCGGGGGAATCATCCACGACCAGGATGGAGGTGTCCGGGGGAAGCTGCGGTTCGCTTTCCAGGGACGCGGTCCCCGCCTTTGTCTCGGCGGGTTCCTTTCTTTTGCTCTCTGGTGTGGCCAAAGGAAGGGTAAAAGAAAACTCGCTTCCTTTTCCGTACTGGCTCTGCACCCAGATTTTTCCGCCGTGGGCTTCCACGATGCCCTTGGCGATGGAAAGTCCAAGCCCGCTTCCCATTTGCCGCGTTTCTTCGGCCTGCCAGAAGCGTTCAAAGACCCGCGGCAGGTTCTCCTTCGGGATCCCGGGCCCTGTGTCTGAAACCGAAATCACAAGCTGCCCCTGGTCCACTTTCGCGGAGACACAGACGCTTCCCCCTTCCGGAGTGAATTTGATGGCGTTGCCAAGAAGGTTCGACACCACCTGCCCCACGCGCCGGGCGTCCCCGACCACCTCCGGGAGACCCGCGGGAATGTCTGTTTCCAAACGCAGGTGCTTCGCCTCCGCCAAAGTTCGGAAATTCTCCAGAACCGGCGAGAGGATGTCCTGGGGCTTTTCCCGGAATTTATTGATCGCAAAGGTCCCCGATTGGATCTTGGCAAAATCCAACAGGTCATCAATCAACGTCTGCATCTGTTCCACGGACCGCCGGATGCGATAGGCGTAGTCATGCACCACCTCCACACTCATCAGATTCCAGCTGGAAAGAAGCTGGGCCGCGAACCGCACGGAGGCCAAGGGGTTCTTTAAATCGTGAGACACAATGGCCAGAACTTCCTCCCGAATTTTCACCGCGGCCTCCATCTTCTCTTTTTCCCGGGTGGCGTCCAACTGGGCTTGTTTTAAATCCGTGACATCGACAACAAGGACAAAAAATCCCAGGATCTGACCATTTTGAATCTCCGGAATGTAATTGACCTTGGTATGCCTTAACTCCCCGGTCGCCTGCATAACAATGTCCCGTTCGAAGTGCTGAGGTTCCCCCCGTAAAACCCCTTCGATATAGGGGGCGTTTTCTCCGAGAATCTTTGGCCCCAGCACTTCCTCCCAGGGGTGGCCGATGATCTGCTCCGCCGGCACGCCGAACCACTCCTGATAGATGTGGTTGGCAAAAAGACAGCGGCGGTTGCTTCCCCAGTAAGCAATCATGGCTGGCATGTGATCCGCGGCCAGCCGCGCCCGTTGCGAATCCCGGTAGAGCCGGGCGTTTTCAATGGTGATGGCGCAGCGGTTGGCGACAATCTCCGTAAAAACAAGGTCATCTTCCGTGAACCGGGGACTGGGATGGATTTTCCCAAGAGAAAGAGTGCCAATCACCCGGCCCAGGACCTTTAAGGGGACCAAAAGGTAGGAGGTGGTTCCTAAGGAGCGCAGAAAATCCTTAAGATCTTTTTCCACAGATTCGTCTTTAAGCAGTTTCTCCACATCTTCCACCAACACGGCCTTTCCCGATTCCACCACTGCGGAAGCGCTGTAGGGTCCCGTCGTGCCTTTATTGGAACTCATGGCTTCCATCATCGTCAAAAACTTCGCAGGCTCACCCAAGGAGGCCGCCATAAAACGAAGAGACCCGTCCTCCAAAACGCGCACGATGCATGTGTCGGCGATTTTTGATACGATGGCATTTCCCAGGCGCTGCAGGCGCTCCTGATAGTCGAGGGTTTCTTCCAGGATCTGGGTGGTTTCCACCAGAAAGGCTTGCTGCTCTTCATGGCGTTTTCGCTCGGTGATGTCCCGCAGGATCAAGGTGAAGTGAAGGCCTTCCGGAAGGTTCATCGGACTTAAACTCACGACCATGGGAAATTCCGAGCCTCCTTTTTTGCGGCCCCAGAGCTCCAAGACCCCCTCCAGGCGCTGGTCGGACTCCATACGGGAATACCGTTTGATTTTAAGGACATCGTCGTGCCGGTAGCGTTCTGACAGAAGAATATCGACGGATTGCCCCAGCAACTCCTCAATCCGGTACTCAAACTGCTTCTCTAATTGTCCATTGAGCAAAAGCATCCGGCCAAGTTCATCCGTGACCGCAATGGAATCATGGGCCCCTTCCACCAGCGTCCGGTACTTCTTCTCGGCAATCCGCAAAGCTTCCTCGGCATTCCTGCGAATGCGGACCTCGATGGCAAACAATAAAAGCGCCACAAAGACCGCCAGAAGAATAAACACCCCGGAAACCAAATGGGCCAGAGCGGTCGTGATGATCAGAACAGCCATGAGTGCCAAAGTTCGACCTGGCGAATGATGAAACGAAGAATTCCGGTCAAATTTTGTCAGACGCACTTACAACCCTTTGGGACGGTCCTTGGTGGGGGATTTTTTATTTTTATTCACGTCCATGCATCATTTTATGGGGACCCATCATGGGACATCCCTCTTTGCCCATCGTCTCCTCACAGGATTTCATCATCTCCTGCCGACACTCGGACATTGGCTTACTCGAACGAAGGCACGTCACCATTTTTTCGTGGACGGCAGCCATTTTCTCCCGCTGCTCCGGAGTTGGCTCCATGGACCCCTTTTTTGCCGGTGCCGGTGACTTTGTTTGGGCCGTCACCATTGGAGCGATCGTTAAAAATCCCGTGGCAAGCAAAACGATTTTCAAGTTTTTCATAATGTTTCCCTCCTCTAAAGTACTCTGAATTTTTTTTTCTCACCATTGCCAATCCCATTTTTCGTTATAAAACAATTCCCCTCTAAACACCTCCGGACCAGGGTGGATGAAACGCAGTGGCGGGTTTCAAACTGTGTCATGAGGACTCCCTCTCAGAAAGCTCTTCCCACCGATAATGTCCCCGATGATTTGGAAAAGGGACTCTTCTGTTTTAGAAAAAACAAAGACGGAATTAAGGCGGCCCTAGGAAACCAGGGACGTAAAGTGACATGGACCCGCGCCCACTTGAATTTGAAGAGGAGGTCCTGCATGAGCGCAAGGATGAAGGCCATGGTCCTGCACGAACTTCAGCCCGCGGAGTCCTTCCCCCTCTCCCTGGAAGAGGTGCCTATCCCAAGCCCCCGCCAGGGAGAAGTGCTGATCCAAATCGAGTGCTGTGCCATTTGCCGTACGGATTTGCACATTGTCGAGGGCGACCTTGAGGCAAAAAAATCCCCGCTGATCCCCGGGCATCAAGCCGTCGGCCGGGTGGTCGAGAGAGGACCAGGGGCGGACCATGTGCCCCTGGGACAGAAAGTGGGAGCGGCGTGGCTGGGCTCCACCTGTGGCGTTTGTCCCTATTGCCTGGCAGAAAAAGAAAACCTGTGCCTGGCCCCCCGGTTCACCGGCTATGACTTTGACGGCGGTTATGCGGAATACATGGTCGCCAAGGCGGACTTTGTTTATCCTTTAGCCGACCCTTTGAATGACATTTCCATCGCGCCGCTTTTGTGTGCGGGCATCATCGGGTACCGGGCCTTTAAACGAAGTCAGTTTTTTCCGGGGGCCCGCCTGGGACTTTTTGGCTTTGGCTCCTCGGCCCACATCCTTCTGCAACTGGCCCTGCATCAAAACGCCCGAATCTCGGTGATCACCCGGGCCGAGGCGCACCGGGACCTGGCGCGAAGCCTGGGGGCTTCCTGGGTCGGAGCCACCAGCGAGGGGTTGCCGGAAAAACTGGATTCAGCGATTCTTTTTGCCCCTGCCGGGGAGCTTGTGCCCGAAGCCCTGTCCTGCCTTAAACGCGGAGGCACGCTAGCGGTGGCGGGCATTCATCTGAGCCCCATTCCCCGGCTGGATTATGAAAGCCACTTGTTTTATGAAAAAGATCTCCGCTCCGTCACCGCCAACACCCGGCAAGATGGACGAGAGTTGCTGGCCGCGGCTTTCACCTGGGGTCTGCGCCCGCAGACGACGACCTATGACTTGCGGGACGCCAACCAGGCTCTTCTGGATCTCAAACGCGACCGCCTTAGCGGGACAGGGGTGCTGAGAGTTCGCCCTCCAGCTTCAACACATCCAGGGTCGTCTTGATCAGGGCATCGGCATTCAGAGACATGCTGTCAATGCCTTCTTTGACCAGAAAGCGGGCAAACTCCGGATAGTCGCTGGGCGCCTGGCCGCAAAGGCCGATTTTTTTCCCCTTGCTGCGGGCTTTCCGAATCACTTCAGAAATCATTTTTGTCACGGCCGCATTGCGCTCATCAAAAATCGGAGCCACAATCTCGGAGTCCCGGTCCACGCCTAAAATTAATTGGGTCAAATCATTTGAACCGATGGAAAAGCCGTCGAAAATCTCGGCAAAGTCCTCGGCCAGGATGACGTTGCTCGGAATTTCACACATGACATAAATCTCAAGGCCCTGCTGGCCGCGCTTTAAACCGTGTTTTTCCATCTCCGCGATCACCTGCCGTCCTTCGGCGGGAGTGCGGCAGAAAGGCACCATCACCTTGACGTTCGTAAGCCCCATCTCCTCCCTCACCTTTTTCATCGCCCGGCACTCAAGGGCAAAGCCGTCACGATAGAGAGGATGAGAGTAACGGGAGGCCCCGCGGAAGCCCAGCATCGGATTTTCTTCTTTGGGTTCATAGGGTTTCCCACCGATCAGGTGGGCATACTCATTGGTTTTAAAGTCGCTCAGGCGCACAATGACGTCTTTCGGGTAAAAAGCGGCGGCGATGGTTCCCACTCCTTCGGCGAGTTTATCAATGAAGAAATCAGCCTTATTTTCGTATCCCAGGGTCTTTGCGGCAATGTCCGCCCGGACCTCAGGGTCCTTGAGGTTTGCATAATTTAAAAGCGCCAGGGGGTGAATTTGAATCACATTGCCGATAATAAATTCCATGCGCGCCAACCCCACCCCACTGTTGGGCAAAAAAGACAAGCGGAAGGCTTCCTCCGGATTGGCGATATTGAGCATGATCTTTGTTTTCGGCTCCCCAAGCCCGGCCAGATCGACCCGCTCCATCTCAAAGTCCAAGGCGCCCTCAAAGACAAATCCCGTTTCCCCTTCGGCGCAACTGACGGTGATCTCCTGACCGTCCCTCAGAATCTCCGTTCCGTTCTGGGTCCCGACAATGGCGGGAAGTCCCAACTCCCGGCTCACGATAGCGGCGTGGCAGGTGCGGCCCCCGCGGTTGGTCACCACGGCCGCGGCTTTTTTCATCACAGGTTCCCAGTCCGGATCCGTCTTTTCCGTCACGAGAATCTCTCCGGGATTCAACTGCCCGAGTTGATTGACATCGCGAATGACTCGGACCTTGCCGCGAACGATTTTGTCACCGACAGCACGGCCCTCCGTCAGAGGGCGGCCCCGGGATTTCAGATGGTAAATCTCAAGAGTGTGTTTTTTCTGTTTGAGCTTTTGCGATTGCACGGTTTCGGGCCGGGCTTGCACAATAAAAAGCTCTCCGCTGCGCCCGTCCTTGGCCCACTCCATATCCATGGGGACTTTATGGCCGGCGCGCTCCGAGTAATGGTCTTCAATATGGCAGGCCCAGCGGGACAGGGTGAGAAGATCCTCGTCGGACAAGGAAAAACGCTGTCTTTCCGCCAGAGGGACGGGAATGTTTTTGACCTCTTGTCCACCATCAAAGTCATAGACCAGTTTGACCTCTTTGCTTCCCAGACGCTTTTGCAGAATGGGGCGGGCGCCGGTGAGAAGGGTGGTTTTAAAAATATGAAATTCATCCGGGTTCACCGCCCCTTTCACGATGTTTTCTCCCAACCCATAGGAGGAGTTGATGACAATGACATCGGGAAAGCCGGTCTCCGTATCAATGGAAAACATCACCCCGGAAGCCGCCAGATCCGAACGCACCATCTCCTGCACTCCGATGGACAAGCCCACTTGCAAATCCGAGAACCCCTGATCCTGGCGATAGGAAATCGCCCGGTCCGTAAAAAGAGAAGCAAAACACTTCCGGCAGGACTCCAAAAGGCCTTCATCCCCCTGCACATTTAAGTAAGTCTCCTGTTGCCCGGCAAAGCTGGCTTGGGGAAGATCTTCCGCCGTGGCACTGCTTCGAACAGCGACGTCCCGGGCAGCCCCCTGTCCTTGACCCAGTTCATGGTAGGAATCGAGAATCTCTTTCTCCATCTCCGGAGGAATGCGGGCGGAGAGAATCATCTGGCGAAGCCGGGTCCCCACCTCCTGCAGCCGTCCGAGATCCTGGGTGTTCAGGTCTTTAAGAAGAACTTTCATTTTTTCCGTCAAGGAATTGAATTCTAGAAAGTAAAAATAGGCCGCGGCGGTAATGGCAAAGCCATTGGGAATCCGCACCCCTTGGGCCGTGAGGCTTTGGTACATCTCCCCCAAAGAGGCGTTTTTTCCGCCCACCGAAGCGACATCGTCTATACTGATTTCTTTGAACCACTTCACCCACTTGCGCGCCATAAGCCTTCCTCCGTTCATCTCCGAAGAAGAAGCCGATTCTTATAAGCCCCTCACCCATGGCAAAGAAGGGCCTTCAGGGGACCTCTTCAAGGACGTAGATAAGTTCTTCATCCCCCATTTGCAGATGGAGAAGAATTTGGTTTTGCTGGAACTCCACCGGATTGGCTGTTTTCCGGTCCATCTGCATATCCGGATCCTTGGCACAATCCGGGTTGTTGCGGGAATTCACCGCAAACACCTTTTCATGCAAAAGATTGTCCTGAATTGTATAATGGGCGAAGCGCTCGCAGAACCCGCTCTCGCCGGTCCGGTCCCAATAGAGCCGGTCCGTGCCGTTCGCAAAAAAGGTCCAGCGCAGATTCAGGTTCGGGTTCAGGGGCGGAATCAAATGCCCATGGTAGATCATTCCCGTGAGCTTCCACTCCCCTTCCAAGACCACTGGAGAGTCGGCATGGCCGGGCTCTGCCAAGAGCCAAGCCACCAAAAAGAGAACAAGCCTCCTCATGGCAGCCACCCGCGCTTTTTCATCTCATCCTGGATTTTCTTTTGCGTCTCAGGACCTTCTTTTTCAGCCACCAGGAGAAGTTCCCGTTTAAAACCCTCGAAATCCGAGGCGACATTCAGGCGCAGCAAAGTGTCCCACGCCACGCTGAGCCCGGTGGCAGGCCCCACACTCTTTTGCAAAGACCATAACAAACCCGACACAATCCCGGAATCATGGTACAGCCCTCCGTCAGCGTCCGAGAGCTTCAGATCATTTTCAAGGGTCCGCTTGAAAGGCGCTTTTTTATAAGCGGCTTCTCCCATTTTGGGGTTGTTCAATTGCATCGCGGTCAAAAAATCGGCGAAAGCCTCGTTCAAGGAGCCGCCTTGCTGATCATAGGGAAGACCTGCCACGGCCTCAATCACGGCGTGCATGGATTCATGGGTGACAATGGAGGGATCCATCGGGATACGGTCAAAGACCTCCCCATCGCCCTCGCCCAGACGGATCTTGTGCTGAAAATAAAAAGCCGTGTTGGTTTTTTCCGGAAAGCCTTTTTGTGTTTCCGCTTCCAAGACGAAGGGCAACTGGAAGTGGAAGGTCTTTTCCAGCCACTCCAGGGCCTGGCTGAGATAAAAATACGTCTGGACCTGGGAAAATCGCAGGTCCCCGACAGCGAAATTCAATTCATTGTTGTCACCAGGAGTGGCAAGAAGGTTGGCCTCGGTGGTGATTTTGACCGCACTCGAAGAAAGTCCCTTGGTGCTGAGCAGGCCACGCAGAAACACCTCCTGCAGGTCGCTCTTCAGAGGTCCATTCGGAAAAAGCCTGGCGGTGGCATCGATAAAGGCCGAACCCAGACGCTTTTGCAAAAGGACTTCCATATCTTTGTTCAGGAAAAACCCCTGAAGGGTGCCATCGGGTTCCTGGAAAATCAGCTTCCATAAAACTTGCGGAGAGTCGCCTTCGGACAAAGTCAGCTGCGGCCCCTCCACCAGATCCCGGCGGGAAAAGCCCTCATGGGCTTTTAAAAAATAAGAAAGGACAAAGGGCTTCTGCGCCCGCATCAATAAAAGGTCCCGGCGCACGGAAAGAGGAATTTCGGACATCCAACGATAGTCCACAAACCGCGCTTCCCCGTCCTCATTGATTTGCTTAAAATAACTGCCTGCCACTTCCACATCTTCAATTTTTTGCGCTTGAAAGAGCAGGCTCTGGTCACGGCCCACTTGAAGAGGCTTTTCGTTTAAAATGATTTCCGGGGGGAGAACGGGAGCGCTTCCTTCTCCCGTCCAACGAACACTCGTCCATCGGGCCGAGCGTGAGCAGGAGATCTGAGCCACGGCCGCGAAAATCATCACCGCCGCCAAGGCTCCCGTCAAAAAAAGCTTTTTCATAACTCCCCCGAAACGGCCTCCGCCCGCTGCTACTCAATTTTCATTGATTTTAGCAGATAAGTTCCGTCGCCGTTCAGGAATTTCAGGTTATGAGTGCCGCTGGCCAGTTTGCCCAAACGGATTTCCTTATTAAATGGCACAAGGACCATAATGCACATGCCCTGACTCACGGTCGCATAGCTTTGAATCTCATGGTTGAAGTTATCCACATTGGTCACGGTCGCGCCTTTCCAACGGTAACAGCCGTTCGGAAAAAGACCATTTGCCACAACGTAGGCATCCGCATCCGAGTCAAATCCTCCAGGCACATAAACATCGTTCACACCAATCGCCACATCTTTTGTTGCTGGAGCGGTGGCGGCAGGCGCGCTGTGAGCCGGCTGTGCCAGGACAAACAAGAGTGAAGCAAAAGCGGCAGCTTGAGTGATAGATTTAAAAGTGTTTTTCATAGTTCCCCCAAAGTTAGAATGTGTTTTCCAGAATTCTCATAACGCTGGACACTTATTTACTTAAGCAAGTCCGGTGCCAACTGTCTCAAGGCGAGACACCGGAAAAATTCGCCCTCTTCGAGACATTTAAACCCAAACCTATGGGATCCCCGAGACGTTATGTCTCGCCACTTAAAAAACGTTACGTCTCGACTTTTAATACCTGAGACCAAGCCCGGGCAAGAGCTTCCCGATCCTCAGGATGCGCAATGCCAATCATGGCCTTGGCTCTCTCATTGAGAGTTTTGCCATAAAGATCAGCAACTCCGAACTCCGTTACAATATAATGAACATGGGCTCGGGTGGTCACAACGCCTGCGCCCACTTTGAGATGAGACACAATTCTGGATTGCCCCTCTTTGGTGCGCGAGGGAAGAGCAATGATGGGCTTTCCTCCCTGCGATAAAGCAGCCCCGCGCATAAAGTCCATTTGTCCTCCCACGCCGGAAATAATACGCCCCCCGATGGAGTCCGCGCACACTTGTCCTGTCAGATCCACTTCCACCGCCGAGTTGATGGCCGTGACTTTTCTATTGCGACAAATGATATTGGGATTATTCACGTAATCCGAGGGTAATTGAATCACAGAAGGGTTGTCGTGTATAAAATCATAAACGGCCCTGGTGCCCATCACAAAAGCCGACACGGTCTTGCCGGTGTGAGTGCTCTTTTCGGTGTTGGTCACAGCGCCCGACTTGATTAAAGCCAGCACGCCGTCAGACCACATTTCCGTATGCACACCGAGATTTTTGTGATCGTGCAGTTGCGCCAGCACCGCGTCCGGAATGCTGCCAATGCCCACTTGCAAACAGGCCCCGTCCTCAATCAGGCCGGCGACATGACGCCCAATGGTTTGCTCCACCGGGCCCGGGGCCTTGGGGTGAGCCTCCCAAATCGGCGTGTCCACCTCGATGTAATCATCCAGTTCACTGATATGAATAAAGCCATCCCCATGAACCCGCGGCATTTGCTTGTTGATTTGCGCAATCAAAATATCCGCAACCTCCACGGCCGCCCGGGCGACATCCACGCTGGTGCCCAGGGTGCAGAACCCGTGCTGGTCCGGAGGGGATAAATGCAGCAGAGCCACCTGAATCGGACGGCGGCGGGAGCGGAAGAGCTGGGGGATTTCCGATAAAAAGCAAGGAAGGTAATCCACCCGATCCCCGTCCAGATAAGGACGTAGATTCGCGCCGAGAAAGAGATTGGCCACACGAAAGCTTTTCGCGTATTTGGGATCGGCATAGGTGCCGGGGCCCTCCGTGTGCAGGTGGATCATCTCAATATCCTCCAAACGGGAGGACTCTTCCACCAGGGCTTTCAAAAGGACATTGGGGGTTGCCGCTCCCCCATGCACAAAAATTCGTTGGTGTGATTGGATTAAACGCAGAGCTTCGCGTGGATTTTGAACTCGAGCCATAATGATTGCTTCCCCTTTGATCAGGTTATAGGGGGACCTTTTTGCAAATTTCAAGCCCGAATTATGTAAAGTGAAAGTCTCATTTTGACGAAGCTTTGAGACATCTTGTCCCGCTCAGGGAACCAAAGAGTCCCGTTGCTCCGGTGGAACGAGCAAATCTTCCAGAAAAAAGGCAGAAAGCTCTGAGCGCCCCGCCAAACCCGACTTGGCATAGATCGCCATGGACTGCACCCGCGCGGTTTTCTCCGAGGTCTTACGGATCTCGGCGACTTCTTTGAGGCTCAGTCCTTTTAAAAGCAGAAAAGCGACTTCCTTCTCGGCCGCCGTGAGGTTCCATTTCGTCAATTGGTGATCAATGGCCTCGGAAAGACCTTGAAGGTACTTTCTTGATTCCGCCCTCCAGGCCTCAGCTTCTTTTCGGAAATCCGAGAAACTTTGCATCTCCCTTTCCAGACGATGTTTGAGAACAAAAGAGCCCCGCAGCACATAAAACACGCCAAAAAGAGCCAGGGCGGCAAGGCCCCCTTCCACCAGAAGATGCCACACCACCACCCCCTCCCGGGAGTCAGTGACAAGGTCCACACTCACCATCACGGCGATCAGGGCCAGGACCCCCGCGATCACCGCTCTTTCAATGCGATTCAAGAAGGCCCCCTAGTCTTCATGCCCGTGATCATGTTCATGCTCTGTGTCCCCCAGTTGCCAAGTGCTTCCCATGAAATTCAAAGTCCGGGCTTGGGCATTGTAATTATTGATCAATTGAATCGTAAAAGCCGCCATGAGAGCCAGGAACAAAAGTCCCACTCCGGAGCGCGGAGAGGCGATCACATCACTTTGTGGGACATCCACTTTTTTCCCATCCACCATGCTCATCCCGATCATCTCATGATGACGGATCGTGTGCAGAATCACTCCCAGCACGTGCAAGATGGCGACAATCAAGAACGTGTTGGCAAAGAGCTCATGGGCGTCTTCGAATGTTTCTTTATTGGGGCCTGTGGTCATCAAATACCCCGTGAGACCGGATCCAAGAGCGAGAGCCATCATCACGATGGCGGCCCAACTGGAGGCGGGGTTGTGGCCGGCCCAACGTCTTTTGTCCCCTGAAAGAATGCCTTTGAAATAATTAAAAAGATGCTGAGGGTTCAAATCAAAGCCGGAAAATTTAGCATGTTTTGTCCCGACCACTCCCCAAACGATGCGTAAAATAACGGCAAAGCTTAAGATGATGCCCGATAGCATGTGGTAGGAAAAAACCGGAGAATCATCATCCACCGTCTGGGCAATGACAAAGGACACCAAAAAAAGACCCGTAAAAATCCAGTGAAAAAGCCGAGTGGGTAAATCATAAACGAACTGCTTCATACATACTCCTATTTGAAACACATTTAGTCCTGATCACAAGGTCTAATATCGAGGCAGAGACCTCCTTCGTCCATTGACCAAATGACCTAAAGAATATCATATGCAAGGAATAAGCCATATGGACTATTTACGAAGAGCCTGAAGGAACGATATTTTTGGGGAGCATGGGAATGAACCCATCGCGATCAAAGGAGATCAAAATGAAACACCTTGGACTTGCCAGCCTTGTCTTTTTAGCAGGCTTCTCTGCATATGCTAAAAAAAACTGCACAGACCAGCCTAAAGACAAATGGATGACGCAGGAGGCATTTAAGAAAAAAGTGGAAGCAGAAGGTTACAAAATCAGAAAGTTCAAACAGCCCGGCACTTGTTATGAAATCTACGGGACCGACAAAGACGGCAAAAATGTCGAGATCTATTTTAATCCCGTTGATGGCAGCATTGTCGAGTCGAAGTAATTTGTGATGAAGGAGGCCCTGGTTCTGGCGTGGCTTGGTTTTTCAGCCCTCGACCTTCGCCGGGGTCCTTTCTTCCTCAACTCTGCCGGGATTCTGACCGAAAAGAAGGTATGAAGCCATGGCTTTTTCTGCTGCTTTTGCTGAGCCTGGGGGCCTGCCCCCTTTTTGCCGATGAAATCGAGACGGACCCTTATGCCGCTCTTGAACACATCCAACTTGAAAACGGGCTTCAGGTCTTTCTGGCTCCGAGTCCCGAAGCCACCCTCACCGACATCCGCCTGGAGGTCGGCGTTGGCTGGGAGGCCGAGGATTCCTCCAACTGGGGTGTCTCCCATTTACTGGAACATGTGCTTTTTCGTGATAAAGAACTCAAAGACGAGATGAGCTATTTGCAATTGATCCGCGAAGCCGGCGGCGAGGCCAACGGCGTCACCCTCCGGCGCAGAACCGCTTACTTCGGCTCGATTCGCGCCAAGAAGGGAGCTTGGCTTCTTGAGCATTTTGCCAACATGATCCTTCATCCCAGCATCTCCGAAGAGTACGTGGCCAAGGAAAAGGGCACTGTCGAACTCGAACGCGGCCGCCCGGGTCCGGTCAGCCAGATGTTGGGCTTTAATCCCATGGATTATTTGAACCCGAAGTACCTCTCCAAATCCACTTTCTGGGAAAGTGAATTTCATATCTCCTACGAGGAGCCCTTCAGTCTCACCCAGGAGCAACTCTCCAATCAACGGCTCACAGCGCGGCAGGTGGCGGCCCACTACCAGGATTATTATTACCCTTCCAATATGCGCCTGTACGTGGCGGGAAAATTTGACCGGGACCGGATCCTCAAAGAGATCAATAAAACCTGGGCCAGCCTGCCTGCACGAACCGGAAAAACCCTGCGTCCGGAACCTTTGCCGGAACCCCGCAAGCACCCCTATCGCCGCTTAGCCATCACCAACTCCAACCCCCAGGTGTTCCTCGGCACCAAAGTCACCAACACCTCCGTCAGGGATCAGGAGGTCATTAAGTCTTACCTCGAATATCTGGCGCACCGTCTGATGAAGGAACTGCGCAACCTCAAAGGCCAGACTTACACGGCGAGCGCCACCAGCCAGATTTACCGGGGTTACGGCTACGCCCTGATCCAGTTTGCCACCCCCCAGGAAAGTTACGAAAACAATCTGGCGATGGTGCGAAGGTATCTGGCGGAAGAAGCCGAAGCGGGCGCGCTCAGTTCCGCGCAAGTGGAAGAGGCAAAAGAACTCTACCTCTCCCAATACACTCTGAAAGGGCGGGAGTCCGGGAACATGATGTCGTTGGCCACCGAATATGAGCAGATTCTCAGCGAGTTCGGCAGCTTCACCTCCCCTTACGCGACTTTACAAAGTATCACGCCGGAAGAGTACAACGCAGTTTTAAAAAAATACTTCGTGCCCTCACAGAGATATGAATTTATCTACCGGAGCCCGCAGTTTTTCCCCTATGATACGCACCTGATTTGGGGGATCTTCGCTATTTTCTGTTTTATGGCGCTTCGCCGTCTTCTCACCAAAAGTTTTGCCAACGATAAAATTCGCTGGATCCGTAATGTGAAGTACCCTCCTTTGAAACTTCTGGAAGGGTTTAATCTTTTACTGGGATGGTATTTGTTTGCCCATGCGCAGATGGCTCTGCAAAACGGTTTTGCGCACCTGGATTTCCTGCAATCGCACCTGTTGTTGAGCCAGTATTTCGCCCCCATGGTGTCGATTGTGGTTCTTCTCGGCATCGCCCAGGGCATATTCTCCCTCTTGCCGCGAAAACTCATGGTGGTGGATCAGGATCTGGTGATTAAAAGCGTGTCGTATTATTCACGGAAAATCCCTCTCTCGGAAATCACCGCGGTGGAAGCTGTGCGCACGCTCACCTACCCGTTTCCGGTTTCGCGTTGGTGGGGAAACGTGAAATACCGGTATTATTATTTTAATGCCCAGTTCTGGAAAAAGGGCCTTCTCATTCACCGGAAGAATGGTTCGTCTTATTTTTTTAGTGTCGCCACTCCCGAAAAGGCCTGCCAGGAACTCCGTCAGATCCTTCGCTCACAAAGTTCCGCCGCCCCGGGGTCTGCCCAGGACGGGTCTTTGTCCAAGGTGGCCTAGGGAACTCCCACCGGGGCGCAGGCCGCTTGCAGCTTCGCCATGAGGTCTTGATTCATTTTTTTGAAAGAAAAATCCTGGCTCCGGGAGCGAAGTTCATAGTCCTGGGCCAGAACCTCCGCGACCCTTCTCAGGATTTTTGGTTTTTCCTCAGGATGCTTTTGCAGGCGGGGCGCGATCAGGGCCCAGAACTCATTGCGCAAGGGAGTCAGATAAACATAAGGCATCGCCTTCCCGCCGGATTCCAGGATCTTTTGCAAATCCCCCGCCTGGCGGAGAGGCTCATAGCCCGTGAAATTGCGCAAGCGCAGGCTCTCGGTGGCGCCCTCATGCAGTTGCAGGGCCTTCGCCATCACCGCCGGGTCCTCATACAGGAGGGCGGGCACCAGGTCCGCGAAAAATTCATGATACACACTGAGTTTCATTGCCAGCGGGCCTCCCGTGGAGGTGTTTCCAAAGGGGGCATACAGGGTGCGCGAGTCCTCTTCCCAGCGGGGCGAGAGCTTTCGCATCGTGCTTTCAAAAAAAGCATGGCTGTACTCATGCACCAGAACCGGAAGGATCAGACTTAAATCCTCTTTGCCGGTGTACTTCTGGTAGGTCGTGTGAACCTCGGTGAATTCGATGCGTTTTTCACGGTAGTTGTTTAAAGAGCCCTGCCCATAGTGATGCTTGAGCACGACTGTGTACCCCTCCGGCAAGGGTTCCATCAAAGACAAGAGAGTCTCGGCTTTGGCCAGAGCATTGAGATAAAATTCCGGAGCCGCCCGGCCCTCGATTTCACTGACAAAACGAAGGGACGAGGAGCGGAACACCTGCTCGCACCGGGGCCCGTCTGCGGCCAGGGTCCCGAGGGGCGCGGAAAGTCCCGCCGCCAAAAGTCCCAAAAAGCGCAGGACCGTCCACAAAATCGACGATCGGCAAAGACTCAAACTGAGTTTAAAAGCACTTGAAACCATGCGCTTTCTCAGGAGCAATTCCGGGACCGGCAAGGAGCCCTTCTTGTGAGAGCTTCCTCCAGGTCCTGAGGTCGCGAACAAAAACCATTTTGTGTTTTAAGGGCTCGCGCGCGAAAATGCGCAAAAGCTCCGGCCGCATTTGCCTGTGCATGCGCCAGAGGGTCTGATAGAGCTTGCGGGTGTGGGCCCAGGATCTTTCGCTGCAGCCCTCCGGCAACTCCCGGCGGGAGAAACCCCAGAGCGCGGCCAGTTGCCGCTTGCTAAGCCACCACAGGTGGCGCCACAAGGGAAAATCAATAAACACCACCCGGTCGGCGGCCTGGAAGCGCTTTTCAAGCAAATCCAAAGGACCATAACCATCAATGAGCCAGGCCTCCTGGGCGGTGATCTCCAGAAGAACCTTTCGTGTTTCCGGCAGGGGGCGGATTTTCATGCCCGGCAGAAACTGCACCTGGTCCACATGGGTGAGGGGAAGCCCATGCAAATGAGCGAGCTTCCGGCTTAAACGGGTTTTTCCTCCGGCGATATTCCCCACCACCACAATCTTCCTGAATTGACTCTGCGACATAGCTGTTTTTATATCAGGTCTTTCCCTGGGGGCGGCAATGAAAAACAGCATTAATAAAAAACTTCTGGAACGCATGGCGGAGTCTCTGGTGCAAGTGCACCCCGCCTTTGACCGGAAAAAATTTGTAGCTCTGGCTCCCCGCCTGGAGGCACTGGAACTCAAAGCCCGGGTGCAACTGGTGCGGGACCAATTGCACCAGCAATTGCCGGGGGATTACAAAAAGGCCCTTGGCATTTTGCTAAAGTCTTTAAAATCAGAAAGCCTGCGTGGGTTTGATCTTTGGCCCTATACGGAATTTGTGCAAACCTATGGCTTGGACCAGCCGGAGCTCTCTCTTTTGGCGCTGCGGGAAATGACGGTGCTTTTTACCAGCGAATTTGCCGTGCGGCCTTTTCTCAGGGAGCATGGCAAATTCACTCTGGCGTTTTTATTAAAGTGCTCATCCCATCCCAATCCTCATGTGCGGCGCTGGGCTTCGGAGGGCACCCGGCCCCGGCTTCCCTGGGGGGAGCGCCTGCAGGAGTTTGTGCGGGATCCTGCCCCGGCTTTGCCGCTTCTGGAAAAATTAAAATACGACGAAGAGCTTTACGTGCGAAAGAGTGTCGCCAACCATTTGAATGACATCGCCAAAGATCATCCGGAGACGGTGTTGGGGCTTCTCAAGCGCTGGGGGGCTGCGGTCCCGCCGGCGCACGAGGAGAAAATCCGCTGGATCACCCGCCATGCTTTAAGGACCTTGATCAAGAGCGGTCATCCCGAAGCTCTCGCTCTGATGGGGGCCCGGAGCGATATCAGGATTCAGGCGCGGGCTTTAGCGCTGAAGAGAGCGTCCTTACGGATGAATGAGGTGATGGAGTTTGCCTTTGAAGTGGAGTCCCTGGCAAAAAAGCCCCAGACCCTGATTGTGGATTATGTGATCCACCACCAGAAGGCCGGGCAAAAGACCACCGCCAAGGTTTTTAAATTAAAGACCCTGACCCTGGCCCCGGGGGAGCGCCGTTTTATCCAAAAACGCCATCCCCTTAAGCCCATCACCACGCGCAAATATTATTCAGGGGACCACCTGCTGGAAATCCAAATCAACGGCAAAATCTACTTGCGCACGAAGTGGGTGTTAAAGGTCTGAGCGCGGCCAGTTTCAAGGGGCAAAGGGCCGGGGGCCGGGGTCAGTTGAGGCCTCCGGTTGCACAGTGTCGACCGCCCACTCTTCCGCGTGCGACCCGCCCGCCCTTCGGAGGGAATGTGCTTTTGACACTCCGATAGACAAGACCCAGCGCCTCCATTTGGTTGAGTTCGAGATATCCTCTGACGGAGGTGAACTCCCGTCCCCAAGAAAGAATCCGCGTGAAGGGGCGAAGGTCGAAGAGGCCTTTGAGGCTTTTTCCCAGGGTGTTTGAGAGGAGTTTCACCAGGGCTGCCGTGAGAGTGCGGATAAATGCCTGATAGGCTTGGCGGCTGGGGATCGTGATAAGAGCATGAATGTGGGACCAATTCAGAGCCAGGTCGTAGATTTTGAGGCCATACTTTAGAGCCTGAGTACGGAAGAGCTTTTCGAGTTTTCTGCTATTAGGATGAAAGGGACGCGAGTGTGTGCTTTTCAGGACGACGTGGATTGGCTGCTTGGTGGAAAGAGGCCTTACTGATTTTCTTTTCCCTTGGAGCAAAGCCCCACCAAACTCTTTTTTGTAATCTTTTAAAAACCCAAAGCTTGCTTGCCGCATGCATTCTCCTCTTGGCTTGCCTTTAACTCTCGCCTTTTCTCTTTTTTGACTCTCATTCATTCTTTCTGTCTTTCTTTGAAAAGAATCAGGCAAAAGAAAATGTGAGACTCTTGTACCACATGTTTTGCAAGGCTCGTTTTTCACAGAGACAGGATGTAGATACAATTTGCTTTATAACGATCAAAAACCCATCGCCCCAAAGCGATCTTGGATCAGTGCTTTGCTTTTCTGATCATGGCTTGAAAGGCTTCTCCAAAGAGGGTTTTAGAGAGTCAAAAAGGCCGTCAAGAGGAAAAAATTATTTTGTTTCAGGGATTCTGTCGCAGAGGAAACTAACAAATTGTTTTAAGTCTCGCATCCGACCATAAGAAAGACCCTTGTTTTAAGTCTCAGATTTCACCATGAGAAAATTGTTTTGCAATCGTGATTCGCCCCCTGCCATGGAATCGCAATTAGGGCTCGAGCTCAACATCCACGTTTCAGCCCACGCATTGGAGTTTGAATCCCGCACCCCGTACTCCCCTGTTCTGCCAGTTTTCTCCAGAAGGGAGAGGCGAACTCAACTTGCCTTATAGCAACCAAAAACCCATCGCCCCAAAACGATCTCTGATGCACCCCTCGTTTTTCCGACAAGGCCTTGAAATTGGAAGAATTAATCCTCTAAAAAGCCAGCCTCACCGCCGTCGTGGATCCTCACAACCCGGACGTCCGCGTTGTCACATTGAACTTCGGCTCCATCCCCATTTCGGCTAGAGCCCTTGTTCAAGAATCAGGGACCGGTCGGTGCCACGCTCTTTGCAAACGAGGTGAGTCGCCAAGGCTCTGCCCGCGATCTCGGCGCCCCCAGCGTTCATCCCCTCCTAAAAGAAAATGCCTTAAAGATGGGCACTCGCCCCTACGAGCACCCTCCGTAAAACAAATGTTTGACCCATGCTCCCTCCCGAGGGCTTTGCCGGTGGCCGCCCGGCCCCGCCTCCCCCTTTCGAGGGATGAAGGAAAGGTCTTTGAAAATACAAATATTATATCTTGCAACTTGAAACTTTTACCTTTTTTGAGAATGATATCCTCGCTGCAACTTGATTGGAATATAAAGTCCCATCCGCCCAAGGATGCCGATTCGAGGATCACCTATGATGAGAATATTGAAGATAACCGTAGTGAGTATCGCCCTTGTCACCACCCAAAGCCTTGGCGCCCGGCCCCCAGCGCCCAAACCTCTGCCACCACCTCCGCCAGCGACCTTTGTTTTGAATCAAAACAGCTTGCAGAGCCAGCTTCTGAGCAACAATTTGGACCTGATCAAAGCTCTCTACGCCGTTCACGATGCCAAAGACCAAGTGAATATCGCCCGCGCCAACCTTCTTCCTTCGCTGAACCTGGGAAGCTTGCTGAATCTGACCGGTGGGGGTTTTATTTTATCCTCCATCAACTTTCTGCTGCCCTTTCTGGTGCCTTCCAATTGGTACAACTACGCCGCGGAAAAAAACCTCTTCCAAGCTGAAAAGATCGCCTATCATGCCATTCAGCTGAACGCCTATAGCTCCGCCCTGGCTCTTTACTTCACCCTGGTGGCGGACCGGCAAATTCAGGCCATCTACCAACAGCAGTACCATGACCTGCAGGACATTTTTGAAATGCAGAAAAAGCGCAGCACCGTGGGGCTGGTGCCGATCTCAGATTTGATGCAAATTCAAGCGCAGGCCCGGATGGCGGGAGTGAAGGCCTCGCAATTGGCGGAGCTGAACAAGCAGGAGATCGCCGCCATCCGAAAGTTCATGTCCCTTCCTCTGGAAACCCAAATCCGTCTTGAAAACTCCACCATGGCCAACTCCCCCTGGGAATTTGAAAACATGCAGGCCACCATTGATAGAGCCAACACTGTGTCGGTGGAGCGGGCCCAGATTCAGTATCTCATTAAAGCGGCCCAAGCGCAAAAATGGTCCAAGGTGTTCAGCATCGTGAACAGCCCCTCCATCGTGGGTGGCAGCGTTGGCGGCCACAACGCGAACTTTGATAATATGCAAGCCGTCGGCAGCATGAGCTTCGGTTTTGCCCAGTTCCCCACCTATGAATTGAACGAACGCCGTATTAAAGAAATCAAGTTGCAGGATCTGGAACTGCAGGAGGAGAACACCCGCATCGTCGAAGCCACGATCGGCAGTATTGAAGAAGCCCGGCAGCAATTGGATCTAGCCACGCAGGCGGAAGTGCAAATGGCCCAGGTTTACGAAATCCGCCGCCAGGATTATGAGCAAGGCGGAGGCACTTTGATCGATGTTCTTCAGGCCCGCAACCAAATGGCCGACGCTTCGGTCGCCCGGATTAAGGCGTTGCTGGATGTGAACCTGCAAAGAAACACCCTTCACCGCACCCTGCTGACGGCGTCCTTTTCCACCATCCGGGGCTGCAATGCCGCCCGCACCCCTCCGGTGGAAAGAAAAGTCGGTGTGATCGGCCGGATCGTGGGCAAAAAACCAGTGGAAAGCCACCAGACTCTGGATCGCATCTGCCGCGGGGGATAAAAGTCCCCCCTTACTTTTTCGCGGGGATTTCTTTAACGACTTGCCAGCCGTTGGATTTTTCGAATTTGATTTTGTAAACCAGCAGGCTGCGGGTTTCCACCAGCTCCATCTGCTGCAGAATCATTTGCAGGGCATCAGACACATTAAAGTTGCGCTCCTTGCTGGGGTCGAGCTTTCCCATGATTTCAATCAGGGCCGAGCGGGCCTTCAAGGGAACGGTTAAGGCCTGCACCACGACCACTGCAGCACCTCGCTGAATATCCACTTTCTGGACTTCGAATTTTGCTTTTTCTGTCAAGACATGGGCCGCGGTCTTTTGCAAGGCCGCCTTCCCGGTGACACCCTTGGCGATATCCTCCAGAGCTTCCTGACGGTAAAGCTCTTTGGCCTCTGCCAGGGCGCGCTCCTGCATGCGGCTCTCGTCGGAGGTGCACCCCAGGACAAAAACACTCCAGATAAGACTCAGGGCCAAGATATTTTTCATCATGTTTTTATGTTAACCAAGAGTCCCCGGCCCAGCAAGATCTGTCCCTAAAGCTGGACGAAAAGGAACTACCGGCCATGGACCACGACCACCGGCAGATCCGCACGAAGAATCATCTCCCGGGCGCTGCTGCCCAAGAACGCCCTCAGGAGGGCATGCCTGTGGCTATGGGTTCCCATCACGACCATGCAATAATTCATGGCGGACTCATTTAACAAGGCCTCAGTGATGGCCATCCCCCGCTCCCCCATCTTGATTTCACATCGTCCCACGATTTTTTGCAGGTGCTTTTGCTTTTTTTCAAGGAGGCTGAGTGCATCCCGGGTCATCTTTTGAAACATCTTCTCCAAATCAAAATTGGCAAAACCCGAAAGAACGCTGGCCTCCTGAGTGCGTTTGATTTGATCATAAACGGAGTGAAACAACACCAGTTCCGCGTTCAAACGCGCCGCCAGGGACATGGCATACTGTTCTGCCGGACGGCACAGACGGGTTAAATCCGTGGAAACCAAAATCCGCCGGGGCTTGTGATACCGAAGGCCCTGAAACTTTTCCTGGGCCCGCGGGCCTAAGACCAGAACCGGCCGCTGGGAACTCAGGATCACCTTTTCCGCCACACTTCCTTCCAGAAACTGCTCCAGTCCCCGGGCCCCCTGTGTGCCCATAATGACCATTTCAGGACGCGGCCAGGAATGCACGGTCTTAAGAATTTCTTGGGCCGGGCCTCCTTCCAACACGCGGAGGTCCTCTTGCAGAAAATAGGACACCTCTGAAGCCACCTGCCTCACTGTCTTGCCGCATCGGCGATCCGCCTCTGTCCCACTCCCCAAATCCTCCGCCACCACGATCGATCGCTGGATCATAAAATCTCCTCAGGCCTTAGAGCTTCGGATTTATTGCCGGGAGGGTTTACAAAGGGGGCGCTTCCGCTTCTTTGTTTTTCGGCCATAAGAAGGCAGGCAGTTCATGGTCGGGGACATGGGCTAAGTCTTTGTGAAGTGTGCTGCGGATGGTGCTGAAAGTTCGTTTTGACAAAGCCGATCGCAATTTTCCCAGAAAATGAGGTTCCACCACGAGGATCAAATCATCAAATAAATGTTCGTTGTAGCCCTTTTCCAACTCCGCCCCGACATCCTTGGCAAACATATCCGCCACCCGGTCGGTGGGGTCTTGGGGTTTGCTCAAACGGGTTCCGGAAAAAATAAAACTCATTTTTGAAAAGCCCGGGCGATCCGCATTGATGTCTTGGTTCTTAAGGCGCCCCCGGGGGTTTTCCATCCTCTTAACGAGTTTGAGTTTATCACGGTTTCGTCCGTTCTCATTGACGCTTTTTTCATTGATTTCAAAGAGTCTTGCTTCACATCGGTTAACGACGGCCACCCAGGTTTTCATCTTGCCTCCCGCTTTAAGACCCCCATTTTACCTGATCTTGCATTCCTTGCATTTTACGTTTTCGACATTTTGGCCCGAAATCCCCTGGCGGATCCATTGATCCAAGGACACGCCGTCGGTCTGAGTGTTGTAAAGATGGGACGTAGTGGTGGCGCAGTGCTGATCCCCGGGAGCCACAAAGAAGTGAAAATTCGGTGAGGCCGTCGCCATGGACACCATGTTGCTGTACATCCGTTGCGTCCAATCAAGCCCATTGCCCCCGAGGGCGGCATAGTACATGATTTGCACCCGGTCCTTAAGATGATTAAATTGCGAAAAGCGGGCCTGGGGATAATGCTTCGCGATTTCATTATAGATATCAACAATGGTCAATTTTTTCCAATCGACCCGGGAGGGATCCAAGCTCGGAATCCAAGCCGGAAAGCTCGGCTCCAAATGCCACTGCGGAAAAAACAAAGAATCCGTCACTCCCGCCCCGGAGTCGCCCAGTTGATTGATCTTTGCCTGGGGATACAGCTTCGCCAAAGCAGGGGTCCAAAGAATAGACCCGTAGGAGCCGGCACTGCACCCATTCACACCCAGTTCCGCGGGACTCTTGTAATGCGCCTGCAGCCACTGAAGGACGGATTTCACGTTGATCCCTCCGCGATGGTGAATCACGTAAGGGGTGTTGTCCATATGGGTGTAGGTATTGTCCCCCTGGCCGACGTGCACATCCCCGGTACAATAGGGCACAAAAACATGAGTCCAATCACGGTAAGGATTTCGCGGGTCCTTGAAATTGTAAACCCCCTGCCCCTTCTCCACCTGCGTGAAGGTCCGCTCGGCGGTATCCGTGAAGGGGCCTCCTTCCTCACAAGTCATGTCATCCCAACAAGCCCCTCCTCCGGCAAAACTGACGAGGATTTTTTGCGGATCCCCGTTCCTGACCAGAAAGGAGTACTCCCCGCCCCGCGCGCACAGAGTGTCCCCCCCGGGCTTGATCTGCTGCCACCCCGCCGGCGCCGCCAACGCCCTGAAAGACACGAGTAAGACCGCGAGGACTCCGACGACGAATGACATGAATTGTTTCATAAACCCTTCCTCCGTTGAAAAAGCCCAAGATACAAAGGTCCTGAAGTTCCCGCAAGGGCTCCTTCGGCGTCCTGGAAAAAGACAAAAGCCTCCCCTTGACCACCTCCAAGCCCGACTTTAGGCCATTCATTGAAATCGCACAAATGCCGAAAAAAGGGGGTCTGCGCCAGAGGCCGCAGGGGTGAATGAAGGAGGCCTGTTTTGAAACAATGGGTAAAAAAGCTCGTTGATCAATTGGAATGGGGAGAGAATGACAAGTCCGCGGGACCCGCTCCTGTAGACATGACGGAAGACCGCGCCACTTTGCTCTATATCTTAGACAGTTACAGCAAGAATCTTTTTGAAGTGGACAAACATCCCCTGCGCCGGGTGCGGGAGACTTTTGACTCTTTCGTCAAGGGTTTGGTAAATCCCGAGCACCGCCCTTCGGAAAAAATGCTGTTTCAATTGCGTCAGTTCTTCTCAAGCTACCGCATTGACGAATACACCTATATCCAAAACACCTTTGATGATTTTAAACGCATCATTTGGGATTTCGCCGAACAACTCAGTGATGATATCCGCTTTGAAGAGATCAAAGATGCCGAGGCCAAACAGAGCTTTGATCAACTGCGTGAGGCCGTTGACGCCAACTCCATTGAAGCCCTGCGTGCCAAGTCCCGGGAGTTCATCGACTTTTATATCAAGTACCAGTCGCAAAAAGAGGACCGGCGCAGCAAACGCCTGAGCTCCATGAAGAAAAATCTCTCCAGCGTGAAGCGTCAGCTCCTGGAAGCCAATCAAAGCATGCGGGTGGATCACCTCACCCAGGCGTTTAACCGCAAAAGTTTCGAGGAGCAGGCGAAAAAGCACCTGCAAATGGCGACCCTCTCCCAGACATCCGTGACCTTGCTGAGTCTGGATATTGATTTTTTTAAAAAAATCAACGACTCCTACGGCCACGATATCGGGGATTTTGTTCTTAAGGAGTGCGTGGTTCTCCTGAAAGAGGTGTTCCACCGCGAAGAGGACTTTATCGCCCGCATGGGGGGAGAGGAATTTGCCGTCCTTCTGCCGGGCTTCTCGGTCGAGGCCGCGCAAGTAAAAGCCGAAGAGGCCTTAAACAAGATCCGCAAGGAGGTTTTCGTCCATGGGGAACTGAAGATTCAGTTTACAGTCTCCATCGGCATCGCCCAGTGGCTTCAAAATGAGACACTGGATGCATGGATGAAAAGAGCCGACAACGCCCTTTACCACTCCAAACAAACCGGCCGCAACAAATACAGCGTGGCCCCGCCTCCGTCGTCCCTCCAACGCGTGGCCTGAGGCTGTTCATCTTTTAACACCCTGTCCAGTCACTGGTGAGTGACAACCAGTGATTAAACACCCCGGGGGAGCTGACATCTCCCGGCGATTTTAGGCGCCTCATGAGTGGCCCTGCCTTTGCATTGGCGGTGGGTATGAAGACTCTCCTGACACTCACTCTCCCCTTCGTCTCCCTTGTGTTCTCCCCCCAAACCCCCGCGGCCGTGAATATGAAAGATGCGGCCTACTATAAGACATGGATTGATCTTGAAACGGGCCCCGACCCGGCGATCTTCCGGCTGCGGCGAACCTACCACAGCCGCTCCCTGCACCGGGGACTTTTCGGGTTCGGATGGTGTTCCGATTTTGAAAAGTCCCTGGATCTGAAGCGGAGCGATCAGATTCTTCTCAGGGACTGCCGACTCAAAGCCCCGATCCGGTTTAAAAAGAAGAACGAAACCTTGTACGAATCCCCCGACAAAGAACTCCTCGAAATTAAAAACGACCTCTTTATCAGAACCACCCCCTCGCAAGTCCAACAAAAATACAACCGCCTCGGACAACTCATCAGCCTCTCTGGAGCCCCCGCAGAACACCTGGACCTCACCTACGCCCCCGATGGTTTCCTCAAACACATCCTCATCAATCAAAAAACCCGCCTGGAGGTGCGGCCCGATCCTCTCCGGCGCCACATCCAATCCATCACCTCCTCTGAAGGGCCCAGGATTCTCTACCGTTATGACGGGCTCAATCTGGTGCAGGTGCAAAATGCCTGGGATCACCGCTACAGCTACGGCTATGATGAACTCCATAATCTGACGGAGATCTCTTATCCCGACCACACCCGGGAAGTTCTCACCTACGATCCTGAGCGGGACTGGATTGTCCAAATCCGCGGACGGGCCCCTTGCCTTCTCACCCTCCGCTACGCTCTTGGCGCCACGGGGCAAAGTTACACCTCCACGGCGGAAAAGCGCTGCGCCGGAAAGCCCGGACTCAGCACCCGCTACGAGTTTCCGCACGGAGGACGACCATGATGCTCTTTCTTCTTGGCTCTCTGCTCGCCTCTCCCCTCTTTGCCGCATCCACGGCGGAACCGGAGGTCGTCGTTGCCGTCATCGACACGGGCATGGATCTCCGCCACCCGCTGCTGCGCGGGCATTTATGGAAAAACCCCGGCGAGAGTGGCCTTGATGCCCAAGGACGGGACAAAGCCACCAACGGCATCGACGATGATGGCAACGGTTATATTGATGATGTCTCTGGCTGGAATTTTGCCGGCGACAATGCCGATGTGAGGGACCTGCACGGTCATGGCACCCACGTGGCGGGGATCATCCAAAGTCTTGCCCCCAAAGCGCGACTGATGGTTCTTAAGTTTTACGATGCCAAGGCCAGCGGTCAGGACAATATGGACGCCACGGTGAAAGCCATCAACTACGCCGTCCAGATGAAGGCGCGGATTATCAATTACTCCGGTGGAGGCACTTCAAAATACGCCCCGGAAGAGGAGGCTCTGCGCCGGGCCCAGGCCCAGGGCCTGCTGGTGGTGGCCGCCGCGGGAAACGAAAGCAGCAATTCCGATGTCAAAGGCTTCTATCCCGCCGGCTACGGCCTGGCCAATATTCTCTCCATCGCGGCCGTGGATGAAAACCGCCGCCTGCTCCCCACCAGCAATTTCGGCAAAAACAGCGTGGACATCGCCGCTCCCGGGAAGAACATTGTCTCCACCCTGCCCGAGGGGCTTCGCGGCCCCATGACCGGGACCTCCCAAGCCACCGCCTTTGTGAGCGGAGCCGCAGCTCTTTTGATGGCGAGCCACCCGGAATTCAAGGATCCGGAAAAACTCATCTGGCAGCTGACCCACACCGGCGACGAAGAAGAGGGTCTGATAGGAAAAACCAAGTTCCAATCCACCCTGAGTGCCCACCGCGCCCTCACCATGAAGGACAGGGACCTGGGGGCCTTTGGCGACGTGGATTTTAACTCAGACCCGCGAAGTCTGTGGCAGGATTCGGACGGAGCGGACAAGGAAGAAGACCCGGGACAAGACGAGCTGCCCTTTAAACTCGCCCGCTTAAAGACCCGCAATCTCAAGCCGTGAGGGAAGAGCCCACTCGGGGGCCTCCTTGACTTTGGAAAAATCGATGTTCACCGCCCGCAGGGCGATCCCCGGCTCCGCAAAGGTTCTTTGCGCCCCGTAGAGGGCGTCGCCAATGATCGGAAAACCGCGGGAACTGAGTTCAAACCGAAGCTGGTGAGGCCGCCCCGTCAGGGGCTGCAACTCCCAGAAGTGCCAGTTTTTACTGGTATCAAATCCTTGATAGCGGGCCAGGGTTTCGCTGGGTTTTCCGGTGGGATGGGCGTAGGAGCGTTTTTTCCCCCGCAAAAGAAGGTTTTTCCAGGAGAACGCCTGCTGCGGCCGGGGCTCTAATTTTTCCCGGGGGTTTTTAACATGGTCCGGGATGTGGGCAAAGCTGGGCCCCTCGCTGAAGGCCTGATAGGTTTTCACCACGAGCTTTTTCTCAAACCAGGTGTTGGCGCGGCTGTGGGCTTGGGCGTTTTTGGCGAAAAGCACAAGGCCGGAAACCTCAAAATCCAAGCGGTGCACCGGGAAGATCTGGATCTTTAAATGCTCCTGCAACTGCAGCCCCAGGCATGGCCTCTGATCCGCGCGGCCTTCGCGGCTGGGCGTGGTCAAGACCAGGGCGGGTTTGTCGAGAACGACGAAGTGCTCATTCTCAAAGACGATCTCCAACTTCATGTTTTTTTGCTCAGGCCCACAAGGAAAATTTCTTTGCTGATTTTACGGGTGCTGTCGGGCTTGACCGCCTCAAAGCGCTGGAAATCTTTTTTGATCTCATCGCGCAGCTTTGTGAATTCATCGCTGTGAAAGAGCTTGCAGACAAAGTGCCCGCCTGGTTTTAAAAAACGGCGGGCCACATCCAGGGCCAGCTCACACAGCGCCATGGAGCGGGCCTGATCCGTGAAACGATGACCCGTGGTGTTCGGGGCCATGTCCGACATCACGATATCAAAGGGCGGCTGAAAGCCGTGTTCCTTGAAGATGTCCTCAAGTTTCAAATCATAGAGATCGGCCTGGATAAAGACCGCATTTTTGAGTTTGACCGTGACCGGCTTTAAATCCACCCCCAAGACCCGGCCTTTGTCTCCGATCTTCTGGGAGGCATACTGGGACCAGGACCCCGGCGAAGCCCCCAGATCCAAAACCACCTGGTGGGGCTTGAAGATTTTGAATTTTTTATCAATTTCCTCCAGCTTGAAGATGGAGCGGGCCGCGTAGTTTTCTTCCTTGGCCTTGCGGAAGTAGTGGTCTTTGGGGTTGTAAGTCATGGGACGCACTCTACCAGAAATTCTAGAGGTCTTCCACCTCTTTCACCTTCAGCAAAAGCCCTCCGCCAATCACAAACAAGACGAGAAGGCCCAGAATCCCCAGTTGGTGCCGCCCGGTCACTAAAACCGTCAAGCCGACAATCATGGGCCCTAAAATTGAAGCGAACTTGCCCACCAAATTGAAGACGCCGAAATACTCCCCACTGGCCTCTTTGGGGATCATGCGGGCAAAAAGGCTGCGGCTGAGAGATTGAACGCCCCCCTGGACCAACCCGATCATGACCGCGAGAGCGTAAAAATGGACCGCCGTGCTCATCTGAGTGGCGAGGATCACGGCCACGCCATAACAGCCGATGCAAAAGAGAATAGGTTTTCGGAGCCCCCAGGGCCGCGTCGTGTATCCGAACGCCCAGGCGCTGGGAAAGCCGATAAACTGCGTGAGCAGCAAGGCGGTGATCAGATCCTTGGATTCCAGCCCCAGCGACACCCCATAGTCCACGGCCATTGTCATGACCGTATAAACGCCGTCAATATAAAACCAATAGCCGAGGATGAAGTAGCGGATCTCTTTGGTTTTCACCATCGCCTGGAGGGAGTGGGTCAAACTCTGCAGGCTGTGCCAAAGGGTTGCGCCAACAGAGCCGCGGAAACGAGCGACGTCCTCGGGCACGTTTTTCATGAGGGGCAGAGTGAACACAAACCACCACAGGGCCACCGACAGAAAAGACCACTTCACCGCCGCCACATCATCGGCCAGGCCGAAAAGACCGGGCTTCAGGAACATGATCACATTGAGCAAGAACAGAAGACCGCCCCCCAGATACCCCAAGGCATACCCCAAGGACGAGGCGTAATCCATGCTCCTTCCGTGGGCGATGGAGGGCAAAAGAGCGTCGTAGAAAACACAGCTGGCGTTAAATGCCATCATCGCCAGGCTGTAGGCAAGAATTGCCGGAAACCATTGCCCTGAGGGGATGAAAAACATCCAGGCGCAGGCCAAGGCTCCCAGAAGCATAAAAAGAAAAACATAAAGTTTCTTGTGGGAACGCAGATCCGCAACCGCTCCCAATAAAGGACTGCACACGGCAATGGCCAGGCTCGATATGGAAATAGCCATTCCCAGGCGGGCGGTGGTCACCGAGGATTCTATGCCAGAACTCCAGTATTTTTGGAAAAAAAGCGGAAAAAAACCCGCCATCACGGTCGTGGAAAAGGCGCTGTTCCCCCAATCATAAAGAGCCCAGCTGAGAACTTTTTTATCTTTGATCATATGTCAAAGATCAGACCACGGAAGAAGATCCGAATCAAGATTTTGAAATCTAAAACTTTTGCTCTATGCGCCTTTGATGACGAGAACATCATTCGACAGGCCTGGGAATATTTTTGAGAATGAGGAGCTATGGAGGAAGTTTATGGAACAAACCCACACCACAAATCAAACACGTAACAAAAGCAGCACGGCCGAAGTGACCCTGCCCAAGGCTTCAAAACATCTGACAAGCTTGCTGGAGTTGTACGGCCATCTGACGGAAAGAAACGTGAAGCATCTATATATGCACTATACTCAAGACGCCTTCTTTAAAAACCCCATCACGGAAGTCTACACCACCGAAGAAATCCAAAAATACTTTTTAAAGATGGTCGATAGAATCAGCGATATTCACTACGTTTTCGACAACATCATTGAAAAGGGCAATCAAGCCTTCACCACCTGGGTGATGACGGCCCGAATTATGGGGCGGGAATTTTCCGTGCAAGGCGCCTCTCATTTTAAATTTGACGACAATGACCTCTGTGAGTACCAACGCGATTACGTGGACCTCTCGGAAGAGATCTACGAACAAGTCCCACTTTTGGGTTTGATGTTCCGCGGACTCAAACGGGTTTTAAATTAGAAGAACGTCAAATCCATGACGGCGTCAAAATCCCGTCGCAAAAACCATCAACAAATACAGCTTAAATGAGCTTTTTTCATCAATTAATCCGAGGGCTTACACAGCCCTCCGACTTTGGTCAGATAAGCACCGATTTTGCTCTCTAAGATCGCCTTAACTAAAGGAGGTCTCATGACTGCAAAAAGGATTTTGCTTGTACTCTCACTTTTCATCCTGAGCTCACCCCTTCCAGGATGTGCAAACCCGGCCGGTCCCAATAATACGGTCACGGCCACGGCTCCGACGACGGAGCAAAGCCTCAAAACCTACCCTCTTCTCTGGGAGCCCCAGCACTCCGAGGGTAAAAACTGGAGCGATCATGTCTATGATATTCTTCGGGACGAGGCCTCGACCATGGTTCCAGGAACAAAGGACGTGGAGCTGTTCTGCCCTCGATACTCCACTCTGAGCGCAACAGAGAGAATCAACTTCTGGGCGCTTTTGATTTCCGCGATGGCCAAGTATGAAAGCGGTTTTGATCCCCTCACCCGCCTGCATGAAACCACTCTCGGCATCGATCCCGTCACCAAAAAGCCGGTTTACAGCGAGGGACTCCTGCAGCTGTCCTATCAAGACACCCGGTTCTTCCCGTTTTGTGAGTTCGATTGGGAGCAGGACAAGCTTCTCCACGACAAAGACCCCAATAAAACCATCCTGAATCCCTACCTCAACCTGAGCTGTGGCGTGAAAATTTTCATCTGGCAGGTCAAGAAGTGGGATCGCATCACCCTTGGCGACAACGCCTACTGGTCCGTGATCAAGATCGACAGCCGATATAGCAAGATTGAGGAAATTGCCGCGTTGACCAAAAAGATGCCGGGCTGTATGTAGTTCCTATTGTGAGGAACCCATGAGCAAACAAAGCCGCCAGAAAGAATTGCAAAACTTTTCCCTCGGATCCCAGAAGACAGACTACCCCACCACGTACTCTCCCTCTCTGCTGGAGGCTTTTGACAATAAAAATCCGGGAAAGATCGCCTGGACGACATTTGTTTGCACGGAGTTCACCTCTTTGTGCCCCAAAACCGGACAACCTGACTTCGCCAAAATCTTTGTAAATTACATCGCTGATGCCAAGATGGTGGAGTCAAAGTCCATGAAGCTTTACCTCTTCAGTTTTCGCAACCATGGGGATTTCCATGAAGACTGCGTGCAGACCATCTGCAACGATCTGGTCCGCCTTTTAAAACCCAAGTACTTGGAAGTTCTGGGGGAGTTCACCCCCCGGGGCGGCATCGCGATTTATCCCTACGCGAGCTACGCCTGTAAGGAGAAGTTCTTTCAGAATCTTTGGTCCCAGCGCTTGGCGGGATACGCCCCTGGAAAGTACAGCATGGAGCTTTCCAAACTCTATTAAACCCACATTCCCCGGAAACTGGGTCCATTTCTGGACTTAGATTCCTTGGCAAGAACTCCGATCCGTTTTCGGAAGGAGTTCCACTTGCCGAGATTTGTTTGCTTTTCAAAACCATTTCTGGCCGCTTTCCTGGCGGGGTTCTGGACCCTGGCTCTCCCAGCTCTTTGTCTGGCGCAGGATGAGGCTCCGGATTTCTCTTTTTTCCGGGATCCGAACGAGGGCAAGCCCGCAGCGGAAAAAACAAAAACCGAGGCGGAACCCCCGTGCTTGAGCTGCCAGACCGGCACGGTAAAAAAACCCGCCCCCATTAAAGTGAAACAAGAGGAAGCTGAATGCATCGCCTGCGGCCGGGTAAAACTCAACCCCGTGAAGACCAAAACCAGCCTTGGTGCTGATATCTGGAGTCAATATCCTCAGATTTACGGCTACAGCGAAAATCCTGAGGTCAAAGCCATGATCAGCTATGCTGAAAGGCACTCCCGCTCCACCTCCGGGGGGATGTGCTACCGCGCCGTCAAGGAGGCCCTGTGCCGGGCTCCCCGCTCCCGTCGCTGCAAAGGGGGTCACCTGGTCAGCAAATATATGAACGGAACTCCGGTCTTTCCCGAGGCTCCCTCCCGGGCGCGGGTTAAAATGGGCACAAATGCCACCCGGAACCTAAAGGCCGAGGGGTTTATTAATTTGCTCGAGGACCCTGAATTCGGTGAGATGATCAAAAACCCCGCCTCTGCTCCCAAAGGAGCGATCTTGATCTACCAAGGGGGGAGAAACGGCGGGCATATTGAAATCAAAACGGGTCATGGGGACAGCGGCAGCTACGTCAGTGACTTCCGGGCGCCCAATTCCGTGATGAAAAATGAATTGGCGGGCCGGGCCAGCAAAAACTACCGTTTGGTGGCGGTGATGATAAAACCTGCGGAGAAGCTCAAATGAAAAAAATAATTTTAAGCCAGTTTGTTCTCTTGTTTTTGTTTGTTTCAGCCTTTGCCGAGGATTTTAAATCCCCGGAAGAGGCCGTCAAAAAATTGGCAGCATACACGGTGGCGGACATTGAGGGGGACCAACTCCGCCTCAAAGAGCATAAAGACCTGAAGATTGATGACATGTTCAATGATCTGGAAAACGCCGCCAAGTACCTTGAGAAAAACCCTCTCACTGAGGACTTGGCCTATCAGATGGGACGGGTGACGGTGATTACTTTCATCAACGATCCTTCCGCTTTCGCCGTCGACCTGATTCTCCCGGCCTACCAAAAAAACAAAAAGCTCTTCGAAAAGGCAGCCAAGCGCCTTCACTCTTATGACCGCACCCTGCTCCTAGAAACCCTCAAGAGCCACGACCAAGCCCTCACCGAAGGCAACGGCTAGAAAAGGGGAAGGGTGCCAGGCCCCGTTTTCTCGTTTTGAGACGGCCCTTTATTGTCACCCCTGTGCGGGGTCCGAACACTCCCCCTTCCCTCAAATCTAAGAGAGTGCCTCCTCATTCCGGCATCCCCTTTGCTTTGTAATTTCTACAAAGGATGGCACACCAATGGTGAAGTGGATTTTCTTACTCTCAGCGACGCTCTTTGCTCAGGCCCGCCCTATTGGGATGACCAGGTCATTCTCGGTCCTCACGGTGGCCAGCAATTGCTTGGAGTGCGCCAATGCCAGCAGCCAAAACCCTATGGAAGCCCTCAAACGTTTTGCCGAGCAAATGGAAACCATCACTGGTGGGGTTCTCGATATCGAAGCCATTTCGGATAAAATGGACTACGCCCCGAAATGCGATAATTTTGTCGGCAACGGGGAGGTCAATAAGTGGGGCGCTGTCGTCAGAAAAGAACTGGACAAGAATAAGTACAATCTTCTTCTGGACAAGGGCCCGAAGGACATCACCCAATACTGCCCCAACTACCCGCAAATGAGCGAAGAAGACCGTAAAGCCCTCTTTATTCTAACCCTCACGGCCATGGCCCACTACGAGAGTTCATGCAATTTCCGGGAGAAGGGCGTTGGCCCCAATGGGACCACGTCAGGGCTCCTGCAACTTCACAAGGGGCACGAAGCCCGGTACTCCGAAGGTTGCCGTAACGGGGACGCCGAGACTGCCGAGAGAAGTTTGATCTGCGGCCTTTCAATGCTGAACGACCAAATCGTTTCCCGCGGCGAGCGCCTGTTCAGTTCAGGTTCCTATTGGGAAGTCCTGCGGCCCCGGGGACGCTCCCAGAAAGCCAAAAAAATCATCGCCGCGATTAAAAAATTCCCCGTCTGCAGCGACACCTCCGCTCCCCCCCAACTCACCCGCGCAAAACCGGTGCCGGTGCCTGCGATCTTCGCAAAAAGATAGCGCCAGGGGAAAAAACTCTGTTAAGCTTTTTGCATATGAAAAGCTTGATTGAAAAAGTCATCTCCGACGCGTCTCAAATTCTTTTAGATAAACAGGTAGAAATAGAAAAATCCGTCCTTTGCATTCTTGCCCAGGGGCATCTGCTGATCGAGGACATTCCGGGGGTCGGGAAGACCACCTTAGTGCAGCTTCTGGGCCGTCTGCTCGGCCTGCACAGCTCGCGCGTGCAATTCACCAATGATCTTTTGCCGGCGGATGTTTTAGGAAACATGGTCTATGACAACGACGACAAGGCGTTTCGTTTCCATAAAGGACCGGTCTTTGCGCAATTGGTTCTGGCCGATGAACTGAACCGGGCCAACCCCCGCACGCAAAGCGCGCTTTTGCAGGCCATGGAGGAGGCCGAGGTCACCCTCGATGGGAACCACTATCCGCTGCCGGAGCCTTTTTGCCTGATTGCAACGCAAAACCCCCGCTCTCAGATCGGCACCTCGCCGCTTCCGGAGAGTCAGCTGGATCGCTTTCTCATGAGCCTGGAACTCTCTTATGCCAATCCCGAGGCGGAGATAAAAATCATCCAGGGAGCCGACGCCCGAAATCGCCTGCATGAAGTGCAAGCCGTGTTAAATGCCACGACCCTGATCGCGATTCAAAAAAGCGTCCGGCAAATTCATGTCTCTGACAAGGTGGCCCAGTACATTGGCTCCCTTCTGCAAACCAGCCGGCAAAAAGGGCATCTCAATCCCCTTTCGATTCGTGCCGGAATGGCCCTCGCCAGCGCCGGGCGCGCCTGCGCCTTTCTGGCGGGCCGGGAGCATGTTCTGCCGGACGATATTCAAAAAATGGCCGTCGAAGTTCTGGCTCACCGTTTGGGCGGGCTTGATGGCGTTGCCAAAGGACGGGGGCTGGCCCATGAGCTTCTTCACGAAGTCGAAGTCCTCTCTTAGGTTCCGTGAAAAACACCAAAAGACCTACATCATTCCCACGGCCTATGGCGTGGCCTTTGGTTTTATCTGTTTTCTCCTTTTCAGCATTGCCTTTGCCAGCACCAATAATGCGGTTTATTTTTTGTGCTTCTTTCTGGTGTCGCTGGGAAGCCAAAGCCTCTTTGTCACAAACCGCAATATAGAAAGCCTGCAGCTTCTGCATTTGCATGGAGATGATTTTTTCGCCGATGAAGCTGGCCTGATCCGCGTGGGACTCTTTAACCCCGGCTCCCAGGCCGTGGAAGAGGTTCTGGTGGAACTCCTGGCGGAATCCCAAGCGCAGCGGGTGGATCTGATCAAACCCGGTGAGCAAGTGGAACTCTGCTTGCCCCTGCGCCTCCCCGTTCCCGGCATGCACCGCCTGCCGGCACTGCGCCTGTCTTCGGAGTTCCCTTATCACTTTTCCCGCAGTTGGAAAAAGCACTACTCCCAAGCCGAAATTCTTGTCTTCCCCGCCCGCGTGGGCTCCCGCAGTTTTTCGGCGGCGGCCTACTGGCACTCCCGTTGGGAGGCGCGGGGCTCGGATGAGTTTAAGGGTCACCGGGACTATCAACGAAGCGACTCCCCCCGCAGCATTGACTGGAAGGTGAGCGCACGGGCGCAAAAAGTCGTGGTGCGGGAGTTTGACCCGCAAGGCTCCGCGAAGATCACCTTGCGTTGGCAGGATTGCCCCCAAGACACCGAGCCCCAGAAGAAGTCCCAGCTCAGCCTCTGGATTGACCTTGCGGAAAAAAATGATTTCGAGTACGCGCTGGAGCTTCCCCAGCGGAGAATCTCTTTTGGCAAAGGTTCCCAACACAAATCCGCTTGTCTGAGGGCTTTGTTATGAGTCGCTGGCGTTTGATTGTGGGGCTCACGCTGGGAATGGTTCTTGTGGGGCTGGAGGTTCAGAGCTGGATTCTGCCCTCGGCCCTGTTTTTTGTCGCCTGGAAATGCGCCGTGGAAATCTGGCACCTGCAAAAACCTTCCCGCTGGCTGACCAACCTCCTGACGCTGCTTTTTTTGGGCGGGATTCTGTTGCGCTATCACACTGTTCTGGGACAAGACAGCTCTTCGGGGTTTCTGGTCCTATTAACCAGTCTCAAACTTCTGGAGGAACGAACGTCGCGGGACCAGAAGGTCTTGTTCCTGCTGGGTTTTATTTTGATTTCCGCCCTGTTTCTTTACTCCCTTGACATGCCCGCCCTTGTGGGGGGCTTGAGCAGTTTTTTCTTTTTATGGAGCGCTCAAAACCCGCATCTGCGGTACCGGAAGGTCTTTCTTCATTCTCTTCCCCTGGCGGTTTTTTTATTTCTGTTTTTTCCACGCGTGCAGAATCCCTTTGGTATTCAAGGCCTGAAGACCTCGCAGGGGCTCACGGGGTTCTCCGATGACCTCAATCCCGGCAGCATTTCCCGCATCCAGAACTCCGATGAGGTGGCCTTCCGGGTGCAATTTACCGGCGACAAAAAACTGCGGCCCCAGGATCAATACTGGCGCGGGCAGGTGCTGACCTTCTCTGAGGGCTTGCGCTGGACGAAGGCCCTCGTTCCCACGGTGGGGCGGATTTTTCCAAAGATCGAAACACCCGACTATGAGGTGACCCTGGAGCCCCAGGGCCAGCGCTGGCTTTTTATCTGGGAACCCACCTCCCTGATTCAGGCGCCCCGGCTTCCGTTCGTGTTAAAGAAGGGGCACTACTTTGAGACCGTGGCGCCGACTTATGAGCGGGTCCTTTACCAGGGAAAATTCGCCATAGTCCCGCCTTCGGATATTCCGGGGAAAGGGGATCTGGAGATTCCGCTGCTGCCGCCGAGGGTGCGGGCTTTAGTGGCAGAGTGGCGGAGCAAGGCTTCCTCCCGCGATCAGTTGGTGGAAGAACTATTACAGTATTTTCGCTCCGGGAAGTTCAGTTACAGTAAAAATCCCGGCACGGCCAGCGCGACGCTGGAGGATTTTTTATTTAAGGGAAAGCGCGGTTACTGCGAGCACTACGCGGCGACGGTGGCGACCTTGCTTCGTGAGGCCCAGGTTCCCGCCCGTGTGGTCACAGGTTATCAGGGTGGGGAGTACAACACTTACGGGCGTTTTTGGAAATTCACCCAAGCGGATGCGCACGCCTGGGTGGAGTACTGGAGCGACCGCAACCAATGGGAGAGGCTGGATCCGACCACGGTGGTGGCTCCGGAACGACTGGAGCTGGGAGGGGTTTTGTTTGAAACTCTTCCGGAGGAGTGGGTCGGCCAGGGCAAGGCCTTGGAGTTTTTAAAGGCCCGCCAGTCGTGGTGGTGGCAGGCACGGGAGAGCGTTTTACAGAGCCTGGAGAGCTGGAACTATGATCTGGTTTTATTTCTGATTGATTTTAATTTGGAGAAGCAGAAAGAGCTTTTCCGGGAGTCCCGCTGGGCCGTACTTGCTTTGGGGGCTTTGTTGTTTTTGCCTTTTGTTCTACGCTCCTTTTACCGCCGCCGCCGTCTGAGTCTGGCGGAGTGGCTTTTACGGGAGCTGGAAGTCCGCGCCCAGCAACAAAATCTGACCCGGGCCAAATCCGAAACTCTGCGCCAATTCGTGGCCCGCTGGACGCAAGCCCGCCCCGAGCTGCAGGAGCCCCTGGCAAAGCTGCTGCAATACTACGAACGAGAAGAGTACGCCGCCAGCAACTCCCCGCCCCGAGCCCCACGGGCAGAACTCCGGATTCTACTGAAGTCACTGGGGAGACAATAAGATGGATTTCGGGGGAGACCCCATATTTGGGGCGCGGAGCGCGGGTTCGGGTTCGGGTTCGGAATACTGTATTCAGAATACTGTATTTGGTATTCAGAATACTGTATTCGGAATACGGTATTCGGTATTTGTGTCCTGGCTCGACTTGGGTGATTGTTCGGAACTCGCTCACCGGCTCAAAAAGCTCCCCGAGAGGAAGCCGCTCGGGAATTCCGAGCCAAGTTGATTTTTTTCGTTCTAAAAACAAGACCGAGGCCTTCCATCTGGTTGAGTTCCAGATAACCTCTAACGGAAGTGAACTCCCGCCCCCAAGAGAGAATCCGTGTGAAGGGGCGAAGATCGAAGAGGCCTTTGAGGCTTTGGCCCGTCAATTTTGAAATCGCTATGACAATGGCGGCCGTCAAAGTGCGGATAAAAGCCAGGTAAGCGTGGCGGCTGGGGATCCTGATCAAAGCATGAATGTGGGACCAATTCAGGGCCAGGTCGTAGATTCTAATGCCATACCGGGAGGCTTGCTCTCGGAAAATCTTTTCCAGTTTCCTGCTATTGGGATGAAAGGGACGCGAGTGCGTGCTTTTCAGGACGAGGTGGATTGGCTGCTTTGTGGACAGAGGCCTTGCTGATTTTCTTTTCCCTTGGAGCAAAGCCCCGCCGAAGTCTTTCCTGTAATCTTTTAAAAATCCAAAGCTTGCTTGTCGCACGCATCCTCCTCGGGGTTTGCCTTTAACTCTCGGCTTTTCTTTTTTGACTCTTCTTCATTCTTTCTGCCTGTCTTTCTGTCTTTCTTTGAAAAGAATCAGGCAAAAGAAAACGTGACACTCTTGTACCACATGGTTTGCAAGGCTCGTTTTTCACAGAGGCAGGATGTAGATACAATTTGCTTTATAACGACCAAAAACCCATCGCCCCGAGGCGATCTTTGATCAGTTCTTTGTTTTTCCGATAAGACCTTGAAATCTTTCTCCAGAGCGGTTTTTAAGAAATCAAAAAGGCCGTCAAGAGAAAAATAAGGTCCAAACCGGGTACATAGGTAACAAAGTAGACCGGCGACATGGGTTACACTATTTTAAGTCTCGGATTCCGCCAAAAGAAAGACCCTTGTTTTAAATTTCAGATTTCACCAAGAGAAAATTGTTTTACAATCGTGATTCGCCCCACGCTTTGAATTCAGAATTCTGGCCCGGGCCCAACAGCCGCGATTCGCCTCACGCCTTGGAATTTGAATCCTCTGCTCCGTGGGCCCGGCAAATGCTTCACTCAACCCAGGCCTTGTGACAGCGAGCTTGTCACAGAGAGGTCAGAATGCATCAGAGTTTCAAAGAGAAAACTTTGGCAAAAAGAAAGAACCATCTCCCTTTTCTCCTCTCTTTTGGAACGGTTTACGAAGAAGGAAGCGTCGTAAAAGCTGAAGCTCTGGTGACACCTGTTCTGGCAGTTTTTTCCAGAAGGGAGAGGCGAACTCAATTTGCTTTATAACTGCCCAAAACCCAGCGCCCCAACGTGTTCTTTCGTGGGCTCATTGTTTTTTCTATTTTGCCTTAAACCCCAAAGACCAGCGCCGTCCCTCGCCGCGCTCACTCTTTCAAGTCATAGACGAGGGAAATCTCCACGCACAGGGGTTGCGGCGGGAAAGAGGCGGGAAACGGAGGATAGGGCTGGGCCGAGCGCACGGCCTCAAGCGCGGCGCGGTCCAGAATCTCGTAGCCTGAACTGGTTTCGACCTTGCTCTCGATGATCAGACCCTCTTTTGAAAGTAAAAATGAAACAAGAACTTTTCCCTGCAGCCCCTGCAGACGCGCCACCCGGGGATAGGACTGGTGGTTGGCCACCTTCTTGCGGATTTGGTCATAATAGGCATGGCGAACCAGAGGATCCGCTCCGGCAGGCGCCGACTCGCCCGCCGCGGCCGCCGCCGTCTCCATCTCCACTCCCCCTGGGACCGGAATCTCCGGCGAAGCCGCAGGAACCGGAGCCTCCGCCGGAACCCGCTCCTGGGAAATCGTCCGCCGCGGAAAACTCCGGGTCTTCTTTTTGACCTCATCAGTGTTTTTCGCGGGCCCCGTCGAGGACAAGGTTGAAGTCACAATCTCCACATTCACGATTTTGGGTTTTGGCACATGGTGCACCCACATCAGCCCCAAGCTGACCACGGCGTGAATAAGAAGAGACAGCAGGATAAAGCGTAAAATCAAGCCCCCGCCCTCCGCCGTTTCACCGCCAGCCGCACGCCGAAGGCCATCAAACCAAAGGCCCCCAACACCACCAACAAGATGAGAACATCCCGCGCGGTCCGACCGATCCAGGGGACCACGGCGTTCCACTTATGGATCGTCCCAAACAAAAGCGCCTCGGCTTTATCGATCCCCCGGAGTTGATCCACGATGATGCCCGTGGCGGGATCCACATAAACCAGCTCCGGCCCCGGGGACGCGAGCTCAAACTGCCACACCGGAAGACGTTTGTTGCGAAAATCATAATAAGGCCCAAAGCTCAGGATCTTTTTTTCTGAAAGGATTTTCGCCTGCGGCCACACCTGCTTCAACCTGTCGCGGGCCAGCTCCACCTCAAGGACCCCCGCCGTCTCCCCGCTGACGGTGAGGATGCGGTCCTCTTTCTCTGCCGGCGTGCCGGAGAATTTCTTTTCCACATGAACGTGTTCTTCTTGCTTCCCGCCCGCTTTGGCAAGACGGAAATAATACTGGTTCTGGTACCGGAGGAGGGAAATAGAACTGAAGGGCCCATGAATATGGAAATCCGGGGGCAAGCCCGACATTTTTGCATAATCAAAAGTTTCCGCCTCTGGCAACCGAGGCTTGCGCTCGGTCCCGCCGAAGTTATTCATCAGCAGCCGCCCCAAACCTGAAACCGTGAAACCCAGTAAAGGCAGCACCAAAACATAGGCCAGGACTCTGTGCCCGCGGCGAGACCTCTGCATTTTCCGCCGGTGCTTGAACTGAAGCAGGAGAATCAACCCGGAGGCACTCATCCCCAGAAGAGACGTCACCAAAAGGGCCATGAGCAGGAAACGTCCCCAGAAGGCGTTTTCAAGCCAGGCGAAATTATGCAGATTCAAAAAAAGGTTTTGTTGGAAGTTTTTAAGCTCCGACCCGACCGTGGCAAGAGAAGAGGTCTCGGTATGAATGTAGGCCACAAGCCCGGAATCAAAACGCAGCTTGTAGATGGGAAGAAGACGGTTCACCCAAGGATAATATTTATCAAATTCCGTCTGAAACTCACTTTGGAGAATCTGGGACTCGGGCTTGTTAAAATAATACGACGCCAGCCAACGGGCATAACGGAGATCCCCGTCTGGAATTTCCTCCGCGGTCTCAAGATCAAAGTAACGGCAAGGTTTGAGCGCTTCTTCTTTTACCTGCAAAACCCCCGTCTCCGCAAAGGGCACCACCTTCACGTGAATCGCTTTCTGGATCCCGGCCCGCGCGAGAATTTTAGGAATCGTCTCCATGCCAGCCGGCGACCCCGGCATGGAGGGCGGAAAAAATACCGCCGCCTGGGGAGTCATCCAGGTCATGAGGGTATGGCTCAAACCGGAGATTCCAAAAATAAGCAAAGTGAGCCCCGCCCCCCACCACAAAACCCGGTGAAGCCGCAACGCCTTTGCTGAAACCATCCCCTTAAAGTTTTTCATCTAAAACTGCCCCGTGATCCCCACGTAATAAGACCGTGGATTGCCCGGCATGTACTCGATAAGCGGGGATCCCACCGAGTTGGAGGTGTTCACTGAATAAAGCCGGTCGGCCAGATTCATCACCCGGAACTGGGCACTGAGGCTGGCGTTGATTTTGTACTTCGCCCGCAAATGAAAGAGATCATGCCCGGAGTACTCAAAGGAATTGGTCTCGTCCGTGAAGTAGGACCCCATCTTCTCCCATTGCAGTTCAAAAGACAGGTCCTTGACCGCCTGCGGGTCCCATCCCAAAGCCACTGTTCCCATCTCCCGAGGCGCGCGCGCCACGCGGTAGCCCGCATAATTGATATTGCTTGCACCTTTGATAGCTTGAAAATCCACGTACTTTTGATCCGTCACCGTCCAGGCCACACTCAATCTGGTGGTGTCTGTCAACGGAGAGCCCAGGCTCATCTCAACACCCCGGTGCTGGGTCTTCCCGGCATTCGTGGTCAAACGGGTGGAGCCATCGATGTAGGTGACGATGTCATCTGTGATCACCATATCATACACGGTCAGATCGTATTTTATGTCCGCCCAGGCTTTTCCTCGAAGGCCCACTTCATTGCTGGCCGCATGCACGGGTTTTAATTCATCCGTATTTTGTGAAGCTCCCGAGCGAAAGAGCTGCCCCACGGCCGGGGCACGGAAGGCGCGGCGATGATTCACATAGACCTCATGGCCCGGAGTATAGATCCATACAGCCCCTAATTTAGGGCTGAGAGCCGAGAAGCTGAGTTCCTGACTCTCTGGCCGATACCATTTTTTAGGACCCACAACCTGCGCCACCGAGGGGTCCAGGTTGTCATGATAATTGACTTTAAAACTGTCGTAGCGAAGCCCCGCGATCCAACGTAGATTCTCCCGCGCCACCCACTCCCCTTGCAGGTATGGAGAGATCACCGTCTGCTCGGCCCGGTAGTCATAGTTGGTCCGCCCCGTAAAACTATAGCCGGTATAAAGATCCCCGCTCTTTGTGAGGGTGATCTGATCTTCCTTATAGCCGGAGGGTGTCTGGTCATAATCCAGCCCGGCGATCAGCTCCAGTTTCTGGTCCGGCCGTTTTTCCCGGTACCGCAGGAGCAAACCATAAGACTGAAACTGCGTGACCGCGATATTGGGATCATAGGTGACCATCCAGGAGGGCATCAGATCCATTTTGTTATTGCGGACAAAAGGAGTGAGGGACAGTTGGCGGTTGTTGTTGATGTCTTTCGTAAATTCCCCGGAGAGCCTTTGCGCGGAGACCTTGCGGTAGGCGATCTTATCATGAAAAAGATTTTTCTTTGGATCCGCGCGGAAATCCGTTTCATAGAGGCCGGAGACGCCGCTTTGATTGATCTCACTGCCGCTCATGATCACTTTATAGGAAACGCTTTCCCCCAGAAAACCATCCACACGGCCGGTGCCGGAAAATCTTTTGTAATCGGATTCCTCCCGGAAGCCTTTGTTTTCCGTCAAGTTGACATCCAGGCGCGCGGCGGGCGACGAGGGCGTTCCTTTGACAAAGGCTCCGCTTCCGGACAGCAAAAGCCGGGTCCAGCCAAAACTTCCTGCCTCCGCGTTGACTGAGATCTCCTTCTCTCTGGAGGGCGCCTTGGTCAGGGAGTTGATCATCCCCCCGATGGCATCACTTCCGTAGAGAGCCGAACCGGGCCCTTTGGTGATTTCCAAGCCTCCCGCCTGCGGGATGTTCAGCTCGTAAAGCCCATTGTGGTTAAAAAAACCCGTGGGCCGGGTGGGCACATTGTCTTCCAGATAAAGATACACTCCCCCGGTCGTGATGGGCTGGCGGATGGCCGTCATATGGCCCTCCCCACCCACCGCATTCACATGCACTCCGGCCACACGGTTGGTGATCTCGGAGGGATGAGAGGGAGAGGTGTTTTTGATGGTTGTTTCGTCGACGACCCCGACGGACTCGGCCAGTTCACTCTGGGGTTTCGCTTCCTTCGTGCTCGTCACGACCACGGAGTCCAAGTGCACCGCTTCGGGGGCCGGAGTGTTTTCGATTTGCGCCACGGCAACGGAGGTGGTTGCCCAAAAGAAGAAAATGGCTCCCTTGGATGAAATCGGCATGAAGAGACTCCTTCGAGTCCTTTCATCTTATAAGCGAAACAAGTCCAACTCAATGCCACCCAACGTGGCTGAGACTTTCCTCCAGGAGAGTTCCCACGACACGGGCTTAAGTCCGAGAAACCCGCTTTTTACTCTGATAGTAATCCCAAGTCCCGTCGTAGGTCAGGAGCTGGTTCTTATCCAACTCAAAAACCCGGGTCGTGATCACACGCAGAAAGTGACGGTCGTGGCTTACGATCATCACGGTGCCCGGAAAGTCCTTAATCGCCTGCAGGAGCACTTCACGCGAAACGATATCCAAGTGGTTCGTCGGCTCGTCCAGCACCAGGAAATTCACCGGCCTTGCCAGAATCGTTGCCAGCACCACGCGGCTTTTTTCGCCCCCCGAGAGGATTGAAATTTTCTTATCCGCCTCATCACCACTGAACTTAAAGGCCGCAAGCAGGTTTCTCACCGATCCCACGGTGGAATTGGGAATCCGCGAGTGAACCTCCTCGAGAATCGTCGCGTTCGGATCCAGAACATCCAGTGAGTTCTGGCTGAAATAGCCCACCGAAATAGAAGAGCCCAAGGCCACCTGGCCTTCGCTGGCCTCCGTCTGGCCGGTGACGATTTTCAACAAAGTGGATTTCCCCGCCCCGTTCACTCCGACCACGGCCACGCGGTCCAGGCGCTTCACCAAAGCCTTGGCGTTGGCAAAAACCAGTTTCTCTTTGCCATCATCGCGCTTCCAAATTTTTGTGAGAGCTTCAAATTTCACCACTTCATCGCCGCCGCGGGGAGGCTCCGCCCACTCAAACTTGATGGCCTTTTCTTCTGTGGGAATTTCAATCCGGTCAATCTTCTCCAGTTTCTTCACGCGGGATTGCACTTGCGCCGCATGGGAGGCCCGGGCCGCAAAACGGGCGATGAACTCCTCTTCTTTGGCGAGCATCTCTTCCTGGCGCTTGGCTGCGGCGATGAGTTGCTCCAGACGCACGGCTTTTTCTTTTTCATAAAAATCATAGTTGCCGCCATAGGTCGTGATGGTTTTATTGGCCACTTCCACAATCTTTGAAACCAGGCGATTCATGAATTCACGATCATGGCTTGTCATCAAAAGCGCGCCCTTGAAATTCCCGAGCCACTCTTCCAGCCAGAGAATGGATTCCAGATCCAAGTGGTTCGTCGGTTCGTCCATCAACAAAACGTCGGGGTTCAGCACGAGGATCTTTGCCAAGGCGATGCGCATCTTCCAGCCGCCGCTAAAACTTTCTGTCGGACGGTGATAATCCTCAGGACCGATCCCCAGGCCGGTGAGAATTTCTGCAGCGCGGGTGTCTAAATCATAGCCACCCAAACGTTCGTAGTCGGCTTGGACTTCGCCGTAATCCTCCAATAGTTTAGTCATCTCCTCATCACTGAGAGGCGTCACGGCAGAATCCTCTAAACGCTTTTCCAACTCCTTTAAGCGGGCCCCCAACTCCGGCAGCTTTCCCGCCGCCGATTTGACTTCTTCGAGGGCGCTGCGCCCTCTCATGTCCTCGATATTCTGGGAGAAATACCCGATCACAGTCCGATCTGATTTAGAGACCGTGCCCTCGTACCCTTCCTCTCCGGTGATCACCCGGAAGATCGTGGTTTTTCCCGCGCCGTTCGGGCCGACGAGTCCAATCTTTTCGCCATCGTTGATTTGAAAAGAGGCATTTTTATAGAGGATTTTACTACCGTATTGTTTCGTGATATTAGAGAGATGAATCATGCCGCTCAAGATAAAGCGTTTCCCGTCTAGAATCAAGGCAGCCGCTGAATAAAATACAGGTTTCATTATTTTAAGGCGAAGAGGACCAAAATAGTCTAAATTGCCATTTTCTTTGTGAAAGGTCCCCATGCACTCCAATTCCGATGTCGTTTCCCCCGCTCCTTCCGACTCCACTTTCCAATCTTTTGGACTCAGTGAACCCCTTCTGAAAGCCATGAACGAAATGGGCTTTAACTCCGCCACCCCCATCCAGGAAAAAGCCCTTCCTCTGCTTTTGGGCGGAGCCCAGGACATGATCGGTTTGGCCTCCACCGGGACCGGCAAGACCGCCGCCTTTGGCATCCCCCTGATTGAGAACATTGATGCCAGCCTCAAAAGCACCCAGGGCCTGGTTTTGAGCCCCACGCGGGAATTGGCCCTGCAAGTGGCCGATCAGTTGCAAAAGCTCGGCAAATATAAAAACATCCGTGTCGTCACGATTTATGGCGGCTCCAGTTACCGCACGCAAATGGAAGGCGTTAAAAAAGGCGCCCATATCGTGGTGGCAACCCCGGGCCGCCTTGTGGATTTTCTGGAACAAAAAGTGGTTCAACTCAATCACGTCAAAACCCTGGTTTTGGATGAAGCGGACGAAATGATCAGCATGGGCTTTAAGGATGATCTGGAATTCATCCTGAAACACACCCACGACGACGAAAATGAGTCCTCGGGGCGCGCGGGCTGCAAAACCTGGTTGTTCTCCGCCACCATGAGCCGCGACATCCGTCGTGTCGCCGACACCTATCTTGAAAACCCCGCCCTTGTCGAAGTGGCCAAACCCACCAGCACCTCAGAGCTGGTCAAGCAGATCTACTACACCGTCAAAGACGAACATAAAAACGAAGTCATCAGCCGTCTTTTGCAAATCCATGATGATTTCCACGGGATCATCTTTTGCCAAACCAAAATGGAAGTGATCGAGCTTGAGGAAAAGCTTCAGCGCCGCGGTTTTTCGGCGGCCTCCCTTCATGGCGACAAACAACAGCGTGAAAGGGAAGTGACTTTAAAAAAATTCCGCTCCGGTGAAAGCAAAGTCCTTGTTGCCACCGACGTGGCCGCACGCGGATTGGACGTGAAAGACCTAACCCACGTGATCAACCACTCCCTGCCCTGGGATGTGGAGTCTTACATTCACCGCATCGGCCGCACTGGGCGTAACGGCAAAGAGGGCATCGCCATCAGTCTGATCAATCCCCGTCAGGTGAGCTCCCTCCGACGCCTGCAAAACGTGACAAAGAAGACCCTGGAAAAGGGAAAAATCCCCTCCGCCGATGAAGTGGCTCTGATCCGCTTGCAGAAATTTATGAGCAGTCTTGCTGTGGTCCCCACCGAGGGACGCAAGTACAAGATTGCCCTGGAAATGTTCACGGAACTTGTGCAAAAAGACGAATCCGGGCTTTTGCATCTGGCCTCACCGGAACTTCTTGCCCGGGTCATTACCGCGCTTCACCCCGAAATCCTGGCAGAGAAAGATTACGATTTGGATTTCATGAAAGGGGGACTGGATGCCCGTCCTCCCCGTCCCTCACGTCCTTCGGAGCGTTCGGGAGATCGTCCGTCGGATCGGTACTCTGAGCGCGGGCCCAGAAAGGGCGACCGTCGGGAGTCCCGCCGCGAGGAATGGAATGGACCCCGTCCCGCCGCGCGAAGCGAGTTCAGACCTCGGGCGGAACAGCGTCCCGATTTTCAGGAACAATTCCCCCGCCGCGACCGTGGTCCCCGCTTTGATGGCTTTGATTTCGGCGATGGCGGCGGCAGCAATGCTCCTCGAAAACCGCGCAAGGAACACCAGGGGGAGCGTCCTCCTCTTCGTCGCGGTGCGGACCATCCGGGTATCAAGCGCCACCGCAGCGGCGGCATGAAGCGCCGGCCCGCGAATGACAATGCCTAGATAAAAATGGCGGGACCTTCTCCCGCTATTTTTTTGCCTTTTTTTCGCCATCAGCGCTATGATGCAAAAGAACCCGGAAAGGTATTTTGGAAAAAGAGGCCCTCATGTCAAAACCCCACCATCATTCCCACTCCCATTCTCATTCCCATGGTCACGGGCATGCGCACGGGGCGCCGAAGAATTTTAACAAAGCCTTTGCCATCGGCATCGTTTTAAACCTGCTCTTTGTAATCATTGAAGCCACCTACGGGGTCCTCGCCGAGTCCCTGGCCCTGGTGGCGGATGCAGGCCACAACCTCAGCGACGTGGTTGGGTTGGTGCTGGCCTGGTCGGCCCTCTGGCTGGCGCAGAGAAAACCCTCCGTCCGCTTCACTTACGGACTGCGACGATCCACGATTTTTTCCGCTTTGTTAAACTCAGTCCTTCTTCTGATCGCCGTTGGTGCGATCACCTGGGAGGCTCTCCGCCGCTTCTGGACTCCCATGGAAGTCCAATCCACCACAGTCATGACCGTTTCCCTGGTCGGGATCGTGATTAACGGCCTCACCGCCCTGCTTTTTATGTCCGGGCGGAAAGAAGACCTCAATATCCGCGGCGCTTATTTGCACATGGCGGCCGACGCCCTGGTCTCCGTCGGCGTTCTGCTCGCCGGTGCGGGCATTTACTACACCCGGTGGTTGTGGCTGGATCCGGCGATCAGTGTCGCCATCGCGCTGGTCATTACAGTGGGAACTTGGGGCCTTCTTAAAGACTCCCTGAACCTCGCCATGGACGCGGTCCCAAGCAATATTCATCTGCCAGATGTGAAATCTTATTTCGCCCAGTTGCAAGGGGTGCGCGAAGTGCATGATCTGCACGTGTGGGCCATGAGCACCACAGAGACCGCCCTCACCGTCCACCTGCTCATGGAAAAGGCGCCGCAGACGGATGCTTTTCTAGCCAAAGTCAGTGCGGACCTTAAGGAAAACTTCCGGATCGATCATCCCACCATTCAAATCGAGTACGGGGATATGGACGACTACGATTGCGCGCTCAAGCCTGACGAGGTCGTCTAAGGCCCTTGTTTGAATCACTCGCAGGCATCGACACGGCTGTCGCCATTCCACCAGCAGTCCTGGAAGGACTTGACACAATCGCCCCAAACCCGCGCCGTCTTGCCATCGTCAAATCGGACATCCGCATAGCAGCGAATTTTGTCTTCTGAATTCCTGCAAGCCCATAAATTGAGCGTGCCATCCTGATCGACCACAGTGCAATGCTCCGTTCTTTGCAATCCCGCTTGGGCAAAAACTGAAGATGCAGAAAGAAAAACCGCTCCCATAAAAATAATAGGTTTCATGAATCTCATAACATCACTCCTTTCGATGTCGGTGCTAAAATGTTTGAGACCTCACTAAAGCAAAAGACTTGCCAAAGCTTCCAGAGACAATGTGCACCTTGCGTTGTGTTGTTATAATTCAGAGGGGGGGAGGGACGGCACCACTGTAAGTGGCGCCGGTACTAGATTCTGTTTCTACCCGCTCTGAGATCACGGGACTAAGGGAGATACTTTCACAACGTTGCCTCCTGCGCTGGCGCTGCAGTGATAGTAGGCCATCACGTTCTTATCTGGGAAAGAGATCGAGTGATCTGGATAACTGCCTCCGATGGACTGTCTGTCGTTTCTGTCTATAGACATTTCCCCAAAAACGAGGCTTGAATACATATCCTCCTCAAAAGGAGCGATGCGGAACACATAGTAGGCCTTATATGCCGGATTTTTGACGTCCCACGGAGTTACAATCGCCGTAAGCCCCTCTTCGCCTTGAACGAAGGTCTTCGGGTGCAAAGAGCCTTTTTCCGGTTTAAAATTCTTTGGAAGGTCTGTCCGTTGGAAAACAAGGCCGCTTCGGGTTAGCTCGATATGGAGCTCCTCTTTGACATCATAGTTATTAGTCCCTGCATCGAATCTGGTACAGGTAAGACGCATGACTCTGCCATAATAATTTGTAATCGTTGGGTCTGCTTTTCTAAAAGCCTCCCGGATGGCTTTCACGTTGGGATCTTGCGCGCTTGTTCCTGCGAATGCGGAGAGGGAAAGACTCATCGTCAATGCAATTAATATAGATTTCATTTGTTGCTCCTTTTGATAGGGGTTTATTTGGTGAACGCCTCGCCGTAGGACGGTCGACACGCCAAAGGGCTTTTTACATCAGGCTCTCACCAATCAAAGGATCTTAGTTTTGTGATCCGTGATGGGCAGAAATTTAAAGCAACGAGACGCGGGAATCTACAGACATTTTTGGACGGAAATAAGTCAGGGATTTCAACTGGATAGAAGGACAACTAGCAAAGCTGGATCTTAACGGACAAGAGATAACTTTCTCCATCAAAAACCAAGGCCGCACCGATCTTTTGTTGCAGGCGGCTTTTCAAGCGGAAAAAGCGTTCGTCCAAATTCTGATTAACAGAAAAATCAGGCCACAGAATTTCACAAAGAAGATCTTTTCCATGCGGCCCCTTCGCAAGAATTTTTAGAAGTTTTCCTTCCAGGGAGTTCGGTTTGATCTTCGCAAGAATCTTTTTATCTTCACCGAAGATGCGATGGTTTTTTAGATTCCAAAAGTAAGTCTTTTGAGAAGATGGCGCGCATGAATTTGCCGTGGCAATGTAGTGACTATAACGAGCTTTCCAATGTGGATTTACATCGGGGTGGATCGACTCGTCAAGGCAAGTCCCGTGAAGCTTTGCAAGAACATAGGCTCGCGGAAATTCCACGCGGGCATCGATTTGCGCAGGGAGGTAATCAAGATACATGCGTGCTTGCGGGGCCTCTTTGCATTCGATGGAACAATCCGCGGCATGAACCAAGGACAGATGAAAATCAGAAACAGGTCCATGAATTTCAAACAAGGCCATGGCTTCTTTGATTTCCTGAAGACTTGCCAGGAAGCGCCCGGAGGCAAAATAAGCATAAGATCTTTGTCTGAGGGCTAAGGCCTGTATCTTTTGAATTTGATGCTCACGGGCAGCTTGCAAGATTTCGCCGCAAAGATTGATTTCATCTTGAGGGGTGAGGCGCCCTGTATTGGCAAGCGCAATCAGAGAATTAAAGCGGCTCAAGAGGGACTTTTCGTGATGGGACTCCTGAACGTAAAACTCGGATGCGCGCAAGAAGGCGCTGGAAGCATCCTCCAGCTTTTCCTTGTGAGTCAGGATCAGCCCTTTGATAAACCAAGCTTCCGCCCGAAGAAAATGGCTTTTTGCGGAGTCCCCGTGAAGATCAGCTTCATTCAATGACTTTCCATTTCCGGCTTTAATCGCTAAGCGGAACGTCATTAACTTTTGTTCAAGAATGAGATCCTCTTGAATCTTTTCAGCATCCCGCAGCGAACGGACGTGCTGAAGAGATTCTTTGACGGAGCCCTTCAGAAGACTTTCAAGCGCCAGGTCGTATTTTTTATTGTTCACGGTTCATTCCCCCTTGTTTGAGGTACTGAACTTTGTTCCCGCGGGAGTCTTTCTTCTTACTTGCTTCGACAGAAGAGAAATTTACTTCCATCATCCAAAGCTGGCCTCCACTGCTGTCATAACAAGAGTTGTCGAGGCGGAGAATTTTAAATGTCAAAAGTCGATCCTTTTGACCTAGATTGATGTCAAGGTCAGCCATTGGGCTGCGAATCTGGTGCTTCCAGCGGTTGGCCATTGAATAGTTCTTTTTAGTCACCTCAATTTTACAAGAACCGATGCGCACGGAGCCTGAGACCGTTTGCACATCCCCAAGCACGAGATTTAGTTGCATCACGTCCTCACGATACTGGATCCGCACCTGATTGGAAGAACATGTTAATGTGCCCACGGAATTTGCTTCCGGGCTTACGGAAGCAATGCCCTCTGTACGGGTGTAAAAGTAGGGAGTGCCGTTTAAAGCCGGATAGCCTGTATTCGAAGTGCTTCCATAAGGAATCGAAAGCGATAGACTGCTGCAAAGCGGTCCGCCCTCCCTTTGGGCAGGTGGTGCGGCTCCGCGTGACAAAACTTTGTAAGCCTCTGCCAAATTCGTCGTCTTTTGTAGATGACCATCCATAAGCATGGCGTCGTAGACTTTCCCAAGGTCGTCTTTAAGTACCACTTTATGACAAGGATTTTGGCGCTTATAGGAGGTCAGGGCCCCGGAAAGATTATATCTTCCGTAATCGGGAACCATCAAACGGCTGTTATGCAAACTCGCGCTGTTGCCGCCTCCTTCGCCGTAATCTCCCCCGGAAATCTTCTGTTGCGTCGCTTTGAGATGATCGAATGATTTGCGGTTCGAATTAATAAGGGCATCAAAACCGCGGCGCTTTTCGTTGACGTCCTTTCGGGACTTATAGTCTCTGATGAGGTTTGCGAAATCGCGTTTCGAGACCACATCTTTTGACCACTCGGACGAGTCCACCGCGGCATCTTCGCAGACTTCCGTGAAAATGCGCTTTTCGCCATTTGGAGAGGTGTAGATGAGCTCTTGATTTCGTTCCAATGAATTGTTTTGAACCACATTCGTATAGCGAAGGCGCACAGGAAGGTTTTGAGAGGCCGTATAGACATCGACGGCGTCATTTTGTTCTCGCATCAGATGGGGAAGGATATTTAAAATCACCGGCAAGGAGACACCCAAGGAGCGTGAGCCGTTCACTTCGGCCTTCGTTAACATCCCCACCAAGTAATATTGATTATAAGCATCTTCATTCATTGATGAGAACGGATCTAGTACCGGGGCTTGGTCCACTTGCACATTGACAAAAAACGGAGCCCCGCTAAACCCCGGACGAATCGCCAAGGATTCCACAACCAGAGAACTCAACTCGTTTTCAAAATGCGCTATTCCCATGCTGTCAGAGTCGCGAGGGGCGCTACGAAATTGCTTCATTTCATTCGTTCCAGGTTCCAGCAGCGGAATCCAATAAGAGCTTTTCTCCTGACGCCCGAGAGTTTCTTCAAAAGATTTTTTAAAATGATCTGGATTGAAAACGCGGAGAATCTCTTTATCTTGGTCATCGAGACCGCGCTGTACGACCTCGCGTTTTGCGAGATGAATGAGAGGCAGAACATCAGCGCGGATATCGGTCAGAGGACGTAAAAGGGCGAGATCCAAAGTCTCCGTGCGACTTTGCAGCTCCAAAGGGAAAATCCTGTCCTCACACTGGCCCGCGATAACATCAGCGCCGGAAATAACATGGGATGGGGTGAGAACACGAAAGCCCTCTTCTGCCTGTAAAACCCAACCCACGCCGGATTGAGCATAGACCTGACCCTTGTTTTCGGTCAGAGAATGGATTTGAATGATACGACAATAACCCTGCGGGCTTCCAGACTTGCCTATTTTCCAGGTCATCAGTTGCCGCCCCCACGAAAAGACCACCGGCTGACGATATTCATTCGCGGCAAGCGCCGCGAGGTCGATCACTGTTATCAATAATAAAATGAAAGACTTCAGGGGGTTCATCATAGACGACAGCCACTTCTTTCTCGTTTGAAAGTCAGCATGAGTGACATGCAGTCGTCAGGCCACCCCCAAAGCGCATATATAAAATTTCACCGTAAAAAATTAAGACAGGGGTGCCGAAAAAGGGCCTGGCACCGAAGGCGTTTGGACACCCTGGGTGTAGATCTGGGTCAGAAACTCGACAAAGAGTTCCTGGTCTTCGGGCAAACGGTAGGCATCCTGCAAGAGACCTTCCCCCCGCTCTTGCAGGGAGAAATAACCCCAGATGGACTCAATGAAAATCGTCAAGAACGAACGGATGTTCAAATCCGCGCGGATCTTTCCCGCGCTCTGCAACTCACGGAAAAAAGCCACGAGCTTCTGGGCCACCGGCTCCAGAGTGGAGTGAAAGGCCTCACGGACGCCGGGGATTTTGCCCAGCCCCTGGCCTTGCAACACGATGGCTACTTCCGGCTCCTGCAGGCGGAGTTCAATAAAGCCGACAATAAACACCCGGAGGATCCGGGCCACCGGCACAGGCCCCCCGTCCGCCTCCTGCATCTCTTGGCTTTGGGAAATCAAGAGATCCATCCGGTCCGCCAATCTCTGCGCATACTCACGGAAGACCTGCAAATACAAACCTTCTTTGCCGCCAAAGTAGTAACTGATGGCCGCGACATTGACCCGGGCCTTATTGCACAGATCCCGCGTGCTCACGGCATCAAACCCCCGCTGCGAGAAGAGAGTGGCCGCGGCCTTAAAAAGACGCTCTTTATTGCTCTCTCTGGATGTGCTCATAAGATCGCTCCTACTTCCCGGGAATTTCTTCCGCAATTTTACGCTTGGAGACCACGTGGCTGCCAAGGCGGCGAACCCAGTTTTTAAGACGGTCCACGTAAACGAAAACCGAAGGCACCACGATCAAGGTCAAAAGGGTGGACGAGATCATCCCGCCGATGATAGCGACACCCATCCCGGTGCGCGCTTTAGAGGCCTCACTCAGGCCGATGGCAATCGGCAAGGTCCCGGCAATCAGGGCCAAAGAGGTCATCAAGATCGGGCGCAAACGCGTCTTCCCGGCGGCGACCAAAGCGTCATGTCGGCTCATCCCGTGGTCTTCCATCATCTGTTTGGCGTAGTCGACCAAAAGAATCCCGTTTTTACCCGCCACCCCGATCAGCATGAACAGCCCCAGAATGGCAAAGATGCTGATGCTCTCTTTCATCACAAACAAGCCCAGGAAGGCCCCGCTCAAGGCCAGTGGCAAAGCCACCATGATGGTGATGGGTGTGATAAAGGACTCATACAGACTCGAGAGGATCAAATAGATGAACAAGACCGCAAAGGCCAGGGCAATCACCGTGGAGGAAATCAAATCCTGCATGTTTTCCGCTTCCCCGGCAAACCCATAACGGATGCTCGAGGGCGCTCGCAGCTCGCCTTCATTTAACATCTTGTTGATGTCCTTGACCACTTCACTCAAGCCCACGCCGGGAGCCAAGCTCGCCGTGATCTGAATGTAACGGGCGCGGTCCTGGCGCTCAATGGAGGCCGGTCCCGAGGTTACATCCCCGTTCGCGATGTCCTGCAAACGGACCAGTTTGCGGTTGATGTTCGGCACATACACCTGCGCGAAGGTCTGCTTCAAATCACGTTGATCCTCTTGCAAGCGCACGCGCACATCATACTCCCGTCCCTTTTCACGGAATTTCGCCGGCGTAAAGCCCTCCACTTGCGCGCGCAACTCCTGTCCCAGCGTTTTGGTGTTAATCCCATAGAGGCGGGCGGAGCCGGGTTTTAGATGCACCTGCATTTCCGGTTTGCCAGGGCGGTAGTTTGAGTCCACGCCTTTTAAACGGGGATCCGCCTTCAAGCGCGCCAAGACCTTCATACCGTAAGCCTCCAACTCTTTGGGATCCGAGGAAATCAAATTAAGCATGATCGGCTGTTGCCCCGTACTTAAAGCATCGTATTTTTTCACCACGGGGTTGGCGTCCGCAAATCCCGCCAATTGCTGGCGAACCTTTTCGCGGAAATTCTCGGTGGTAATCCCGCCGCGCTCCTTGCTGGGTTTCAGGCGGACATAATATGAGGCCTTGTTGGACTCCCCGTACAGGTTGCCAACGACCATGGTGGTGAAACTCACCTCCGGATTGCCGCGCAGGACTTTATCCACTTCATTCCCCACTTTGTGCATTCCATCCAGGCTCGTGCCCGGTTTCATTTCGAGGGTGACGTTGAACTCCCCACTGTCGTCGTCGGGAACAAAGGTCGCGGGGACTTTCGTGACGGTGTAAAGACTCCCCAGGAAAACAATCACAGTGAAGGCAATGGTGAGGATCGGGAATTTCAAAGTCGCTTTCAAGACGGTTTCGTAGATGTTTTCCAGCCAGGATTGAAAACGGTCGAAGCCTTTGAGCACCCGGCCCCCGGTTTTATCCCACAGGGTCTGCTTTTTGGGGCCCCCAGGGGAGGCGCCATGGCCCTCGCCACCGAAATACGCCGCCAGCATCGGAATGATCGTCAAGGCCACAAAGAGGCTGACCGCCATGGCAAAGGCCACGGACAGACCGAAGGATTTTAAAACCTGGCCGATAGTGCCCGACATGGTCCCCACGGGGACAAAGACCGCCATCACCACCAATGTGATGGCAAAAACGGCCATTTGGATTTCTTCCGTCCCGTTCTTGGCCCCTGCAAACGCATCCTCGCCTTTTTCCATGCGGCGGTAAATATTCTCGATAACCACAATGGCGTCATCGATCAAAAGACCGATCGCCAAGGTCAACGCCAGAAGGGTGATGATATTGATCGTAAAGCCAAAGAGTTTCATGACGATGAAGGCACTGATCAAAGAAACCGGCAAAGAGACCGCCGTGATCACGGTGGTTCGCGCTGATCCCAAGAAGAAAAACACTGTCACCACCGTCAGGATAATCCCGATCACGATGGTTTCATAAACTTCCGCGACATTGCTCTTAATCCTGGTGGAGGAGTCCGTAATGACTTTCACGGACAAGTCCCCGTTGATTTTCTGCAATTCCGGGTTGATGCGGTCCAATTGCTTTTTCACGTCCTCGGCGACTTTCACCGTGTTGGAGCCCGCCTGGCGATACACCTGCAGGAAGAGGGATTTCTCGCCGTTGACAAAAACCCGGGCCTTTTCATCCTCCAGGGTGTCCTTCACCACGCCCAAATCCGCCACGCGGGTGGGCACCTCATTGCCATAAAGATTCACCAAGGTGTCGGAAATTTCCGGAGTGGAGCGGAATTCCCCCACCCCACGGAAGACCATCTCCTGCTCCCCTTTGCTCACTTTTCCACTCGGGATATTTTCCCCGGAAGCGCCGATTTGCGCCGCCACCTGGCTCACTGAGATTTCACGGTTCTTCAATTTTGCCCGGTCCAGAAGCACTTGAATTTCGCGTTTACGCCCCCCGATGACATCAATGGCGCCGACATTGCTGACTTGTTCCAGGCGCGGTTTGATAAAGTCATCGGCAATATCAAAAAGCTGCGCGTCCCCCATGTTCTTTCCTGACACCGCCAAGGTCATGATGGGCGTATCGGAGGGGTCGAATTTTTTAATCACGGAGTCCTTGGTGTCCGTCGGCAGCGTGGTTTTCACGATATTGATTTTATCGCGCACCTGCTGCTCGGCATATTTGGCATCCACGTCGCTTTTGAATTCAACAATGACTTGGCTGACGCCCTCAAGGCTTTTCGAGGTCAGGCGCTTGATCCCGGAAATGGTGCTGACTTCTTCTTCGATGGGGCGGCTGACCAGGGTCTCTACTTCCGAGGGCCCCGCGCCGGGATAAACCGTCTGCACCACTACCACCGGCACGCTGATGTCAGGGAAGTAGTCCACGCTCATGGATTTAAAACTGGCCCAGCCGACAACCACCATCGCGATGGTCACACAGGCTGTAAATATAGGTCTTTTGATGGAAGTACTTGCAAGGCTCATAGTTATTTTCCTTCTTCAGAAGAATTCGTATTTTGATAGAGTTTCAATTGGGACTGAAGCCCCAGGATTTGCGCCGCGGACTTGGCCCGGTTGGCCGCCGCCTGGGTGTAATCCTGTTCAAAGAGCAAAACCTGATAAGTTGTGGTCCGTCCCTGACGGAGGCGGGCCCTCTCGTTTTCCACTTTGATTTTTTGCACCTCTTCAATGCGCCCGATCAGGCGCAAATTATCCCGCGCTTCGGATAAGGTCCGGCTCAAGGTGGTCCAGTCCATCTCTTGGGCGTACTTGGCGTATTCCTGGTTGAGCTCCGCGGCTTTCTGGGCCTTCAAGGCCCCCGCCCGGGCGTCCGCACTGGCGCCCATGTTCAGGGGAATGTTCAACTTGACGCCGACAAAGGCGGTGTCGCGCTCGGATTGACCCGCGTTTTTCAGGGCTTCATTCATTTCAGCATCCCGTCCGTTCAGCGCGTAGGTGCCATACACATCCAGCGTGGGGCGGTTTCGCTCGCGCACCAATTGCGCCTGGGCTTTGGCGCTGGCTAACTGCGCCTCTGTTGCTTTCACATCCAGACGATCCCCCGGGCGGGCCTCAGGAACCTGGAGATTCTCCAGGGCTTTGAGGTCCACGGCGTCCAAGGCCTCTGCTGGCGTTTCCGCCGCCTTGTTTCTGAATTTATTCAAGGTGCGAAGCGCGTCCCGGGCCTCATTCTGGGCCACTTGCAGTTCCAAGGTTCTTGCTTCCACCAGCGCCTGGGCTTGAATCACATCCGCTTTCTCTCCGAGATTCATCTTCTGTTTGCGCGCGACATAGTCATGGATGTCCTGGGCGGCCTTTAAGGCCTGTTCCTGGATCCGCACCACATCCTTCCATGCTGAGAGTTTCCAGTAAGCGGCCTCCGCCCCGACAAGAGACTGGCTGGCCTGTGCTGCGCTGGAAAAATGGTCTGCGGAGTTTTGCTCTCGCAAAAGCTCTTCCGTGGCCCGGGCCGCGCGGCCGAAGCCCCCGCTCCACAAAGGCATGTTCAGTTCCAGCTTGGGGCTTGCATCCCAATACTCGGTTTGAACGTTGGGGCCCAGGTTGGCGCCGACAAAGCGGGTTTTACTTAAGTCATAATAAAGCTTGGACTGCAGACCGAAACGAAACTGCTGGCTCACTCCCAGTTTGTAGCTGGAATTTTCCACGCGGTCGTAAGCCACGATGGAAGGACTGCTGAGCTTGCCGTCATGACCCACCCGGCCTTCGGCAAAAAGCGAGGGAGTGAAAATCAAATCCGCCTCGCGGGCCTTTTGGGTCGCGCCCTCGGATTGAAGGCGACTGCCTTGATACGCCCGGTTTTCACCTTTTACTTGATCAAGATACTCTTGCAAGGTGAGCGCCTGAGCGGGCGCCACGCTCAGGCTGACTCCGGTCAAAGCCACCACCAGAAGAGGAATCAGGGATTTTAGGGACATGCACAAACTCCGTTTTTATATGTAATCACTTACATACATATTCATACGGTATTTTAAATTAGTACTCAAGCGATTACTTGATTGAAATTTTAAGACAAGTATGTTAAATATGATTTAACTTAGTCTTTTCCAATATTTAGGGAAATAACGCTATGACTGAAACGTCTCATACCAGGTCGGAAAAAACGCCAAAAAAGACGGACCGCAATGCCCGCAAGCGGGACCGCGAGGCTTCCGAAGCGCGCCTTTTGAAAGCCGCCGAGGACGTCTTTTCAAAACTTGGCTTTAAAGGCGCCACCACCCGCATGATCGCCAAAAAGGCCGGCATCAACGAATCCCTGATCGGCCGTTATTTTGACGGTAAGATGGGACTTCTCACGGCGATCATTGAACGCTATGTCCAGGCCGAGGGCAGCCGCGACACCCTCCCCTACCCTCCGCAGGAAACCACCGTGGAGGAACTTCTGCACTTTGCCCGTTATAAGTTTGAGAGAGACAGTAAAAAAAACTATGATTTTTTTAAGATCGTCCTCTCTCAGGCCATCGTCGACCCGAAATTCGCCAAACGCCTGCGCGAAATCTTCCCTCCTCACTATGAACCGGCCCTGGAAAAGCGCTTGCAAGCCCTCAAGCAGGCCGGGAAAATCCGCGCCGACATCGATATCCAGAAAATTATCATGGGCCTGGATATTTTTATGTTTGGGAACATCATTTTCCAACGTATTTTCGCAGGCTTGAACCTTGAGGAGACCGCGGCCTCTCTGGAGGACTTCATCCGACGCCACGCCCACGCCCTGGAGCCCTGAAATCCGTATTCCTCCTGGCCTCCAGAGGCGGTCTTTGCTAAGATGCGGGGATGAACCCCAAAAGCAAAGATGAAACCCCCGCGCCTCTTGCCGGTTGCGCCCACTGCGGCTCTCCGGCCAAGAACATCATTTGCGCCGCCAACCCCGGCATCCCCAAAAGTTTGGAAAACGCCAAAATCGCCTGTCACTACAAACGGGATCAGGTGATTTTTTATGCCGGCAATGACCCACTGGGGCTTTTCTTCGTGCAAAGCGGCCTGGTGAAACTGGAGAGTTTAACGGAGGAAGGGGCAGCCCACACTCTGCGCATCGTGGGCCCTGGCGGCATCCTGGGCTATCGCTCGATGTTCGCGGAAGAACCCTACCATGCCACCGCCATTGCCGTGGATAAAGTGGATCTGTGTTTTGTCCCCAAAGCCAATGTCCTTGAAGTTTTTAAAACTCATCCCGAGGTGGCTTTAAGGCTTCTCAATCATGTGTCTAAAGATCTGCGGCTGGCCGAAACGCGTTGGATGAATCAAATGGACAAAGGCGCTGCGGAGCGAGTGGCGGAAGCCTTGTTGTTCCTGCACGAGCATTTCCAGAATCAGACCTGGACGCGGCGGGAAATCGCGGAGTGGGCCGGCACCACGCCGGAAACCGTGATGCGGACCTTGGCCCAATTCGAGAAAGAGGGCCTGATTGATCAAAGCGGCCGGCAAATCCAGATTCTAAACAAGAACCTGTTAAAATCACAGTATGTAGCCGAAACATGATGGCGATCATGTTTTAAAAACCCCCACGGACTTAAGCTCAAACTCAACGGGAACAGGTTGTATGAGCGGAAGTCTTGTCAGTTCAAATATCTCTGAGTGCCTTTATTGCAAGGCCACGGTGACCTCAAAGGGGTCCTTGTCGGGTTCTTTTTGTTGCTCGGCCTGCGAAGCCCTTTACCAACTGGAAAATGCTGAAGACAAAGGCATTAATCCCTCCCGTTTTGAAAAGCGCCTGCAAAAATACGACTCCCTCAAAGAGGTTCCCAGCCGGGAAATGACTTTTTATGCCGAGGGCCTGCACTGCTCTTCCTGCGTGCACCTTCTGGAACGGCTTCCTGATTTTGATCCTCAGATTCTGCAATCCACCGTGCACTTTGGCGAGTCCACGGTGCGGGTGAAGCTTTCCGCGGAAGGTTCCTGGCCCCGGGTCGCGGCCATGATTGAGGAGCTGGGCTATCAACCCACCGCCCTGTCCAGCAAGGATGACATCCTGGAAAAACAAAAAGCGGACAACCGCCAAAGCCTTCAGCGCATCGGCGTGGCTGGAGCCTGCGCCGGCAACATCATGCTTTTTGTGGTTCCCGTCTACGCCGGGCTTGCGGGAAAATGGGCCGCGGCCTTTAACTGGATGAGCTTCCTGCTCTTTCTTCCCATTCTCTTTTACTCCGCACAACCCTTCTACCAAGGCGCCTGGAACTTTCTGAAGTACCGCGTGGTGAACGTGGATCTGCCCATTGCCATTGCCTTGCTTTCCGGATTCTCCCTTTCCACGTACAACCTGATTCGCGGCGAAGGCCCGGTCTACTATGACTCCACCGCGAGTTTTCTGTTTCTGATTCTCGCCAGCCGCCACCTCCTCAAACGGGTGCAGCAGAAATATCTCACCGGGGATTATCTTCTGGAACATCTGCAGTTGCATCAGCCTTTGCAAATCGGGCAGGAGCTGACTTTGCGCCAAGGCGAACGTCTCCCGGCGGATGGCCTCTTGCTCAGTCCCCATGCCGAAATCGACATGTCTCTTTTTAGCGGGGAGTCCCTGCCCCAGTACTTTCGCGAAGGCATGAAGGTCTTTGCCGGAACCACCCTTTTAAGCCCCAAGGCAAGCCTGCGGGTCGAGACCCTGGGTTTGGAAACCCGCCTGGGAAAGTTGCTCCAGCAACTCTCCTCGGATTCCGTGCAAAAAAGCCGCTTTGTCTCCCTCACCGATAAACTGGCTCAGATCCTGATCACAAGCGTGTCTCTGTTGGCTTTGGCGTTTTTTGTGGCCTATTCTTTTGTCGATGTGAACCAGGCCTTGGAGCGGGCCTTGGCCCTGGTGGTGATTGCCTGCCCCTGTGCTCTCGCCTTCGGCACCCCTTTGGCGTACGGTCTTGCTTTGAGAAAAGCGCAACAACGGGGGCTTCTGGTCCGCAATGCCGACGTGTTTGAAAAAATATTGAACGTCAAAAACATCTTTTTTGATAAAACCGGCACCCTCACGGAGGGTTCGCTGCGGCTGGCGGCGATGGAAGGAGACCTGGACCGCCAGGACCAACGCTTGATCCTGGCTCTTCAATCCATCAGTTCCCACCCCATAGCTTTTGCTTTGCGACAAGCCTGGAAAGACATCCAAGGACTCCCTAAGATGGACTTTCGGGAGGAAATTCTGGGGGAAGGGGTTCGGGGCCGTTTTAACGGCCATCAATACTCTCTAAAGCGAAGCGCGGAATTAAATATTCTGGATTTTCTCGCTGTGGAGTACCGCGTGGATGAGCGTCTGAAGGCGCACTTGTTTTTTGAAGATCCTTTGCGCCCCGAAACCCGGGACACTCTAAAGGACCTCAAAGACTTTCAATTGCATATTCTCTCCGGGGATAAAAAAAGCCGCGTCCTGAAGGTGGCCGGCCTCTGCGCGCTCCCCCCGGAGCACTGCCACTATGAACTCTCCCCCGAGAAAAAACTGCAACTCGTCCAGGCCCAGCGCCAGACCTGCATGATTGGCGATGGCGCCAACGATGCGCTCGCCTTAAAAGCCGCCGATGTCGGCATTGCGGTGAAAGGGAGCGTGGATCTCAGTCTCATGTCCGCCGATGTCTACTTTACCCGCGGCGGTTTAAAACCTTTTTTGGATTTATTGCAGATTTCCCGCCGTGCCCGCCAGACAGTCCGCCGCAATCTTTTAATCTCGCTCACTTATAATGCCATTGGCGGCACGCTGGCATTGAGTGGCTTGATCAATCCGATGATCGCGGCGATCTTGATGCCGATCAGCTCCGTGCTGATCATTCTCTCCTCTTTAAGAGGTGCGCGATGAGTATTTTAGTTTTAATGATCCCGATGGCTCTCCTTCTCGGATTTGGTTTTTTGGCGGCCTTTCTTTGGGCCACCTCCCAAGGCCAATTCGATGATGTGGAGACACCGGCTCACCGAATTTTACAAGAAGACCCCGTGGAAAGGAAAAACCGTGAGATCACCCGACATACTTGATGAGACCAGGATCGACAAATTCACTTACGATGATGACATCGTCAAAAAGTTCGTATTGGCGACGATGACCTGGGGAGGCGCCGCCTTCCTCTTTGGACTTCTGGCCGCCTTGCAATTGGCTTATTGGCCTTTGAATATGAATCTGGAATGGATCACCTTCGGGCGGCTCCGTCCCCTGCACACCAATGCGGCGATCTTCGCCTTTGCCGGAAACGCCATCTTTGCCGGGATCTATTACTCCTCCCAGCGGCTCTTAAAAACCCGCATGTTCTCAGACCTGCTCAGCAAGATGCACTTCTGGGGCTGGCAATTGATTATCTTAGCCGCCGCCATCACCCTGCCCCTGGGTTACACCCAGTCCAAAGAGTATGCGGAGCTGGAATGGCCGATTGATATCGCCATCACCGTGGTGTGGGTGATCTTTGCCGTGAATTTCTTTGGCGCCATCAAAAAGCGCCGGGAACGCCATATGTATGTGGCCATCTGGTTCTATATCGCCACCATCATCACGGTGGCGGTCCTGCACATCATCAACTCCATTGAAATCCCCGTGAGCTTCCTCAACAGTTATCCCGTGTACTCGGGGATCCAGGATGCCTTGGTGCAATGGTGGTACGGTCATAACGCCGTGGCCTTCTTTTTGACCACACCCTTTTTGGGGCTGATGTATTACTTTGTCCCCAAGGCCGCCAACCGTCCCGTTTACTCTTACCAGTTGTCCATTATTCACTTCTGGTCCCTGGTGTTTATCTATATCTGGGCCGGCCCCCATCACCTTTTGTACACAGCTCTCCCGGAATGGGCGCAAACCCTGGGCATGGTCTTCAGTTTGATGCTGTGGGCGCCCAGTTGGGGTGGCATGATCAACGGTCTACTGACCTTGCGCGGAGCCTGGCATCTGCTGCGCACCGATCCCATTATTAAATTTTTCATCACTGCTGTGACTTTCTACGGGATGACCACCTTTGAAGGGCCTCTTCTTTCCATTAAGAGCGTCAGTTCCTTGGCCCACTATACCGATTGGATCATCGGCCACGTCCATGGCGGCGCCCTGGGGTGGAACGGGATGCTCACCTTCGGGATGATTTACTTCCTGGTGCCCCGCTTGTGGAACACCAAACTTCATTCCGTGAAACTGGCCACGACTCACTTTTGGATCGCGACCCTCGGTGTTTTGATGTACTACATCTCCATGTGGGCCGCGGGCATCACTCAAGGACTCATGTGGCGGGCGGTGACCTCGGATGGACGCCTGGTTTACCCGGACTTTATCGAAACCGTGGTCCGCATTGTGCCCCTCTACTGGGTGCGCGCTGCCGGCGGAGCCTTGTTTATCGCGGGCTTTGTCATCATGGTTTACAATATCTATAAAACCATCCAGAGCGCCCCGGTGGAGCAAAAAACCGCCGAGGTGAAGGCGCCCAACCAGAGCGTGGTCTTTGGCCGCGCCCTGGGAACCGGGCACCACAAACTGGAAGGCATGGGCACGGTCTTCTCGATTTTGACTTTTCTGGCGATCGCCGCAGGGTCTGTGATTGAGATTTACCCGACCTTGTCTTTGCATAAATACGTGAACCCCACCAATATGACCGACCCCTACACTCCCCTGGAACTGGCTGGGCGGGACCTCTACGTAAAAGAGGGCTGCTACACCTGCCACTCCCAAATGATCCGCTCCATGCCCTCCGAGGTTCTGCGCTACGGGAAGGCCTCCACCATTGAGGAGTCCATGTACGACCGTCCTTTCCAATGGGGTTCCAAACGCACCGGCCCCGATCTGGCCCGGGTCGGAAAACGCTATCCGAATCTTTGGCACTACCAGCACATGATGGATCCCCGTTCGGTCACTCCGAAGTCGATCATGCCCAACTACCCCTGGTTGCTGGCCAATGACACGGACTTCACGATTCTGCGTAAAAAACTCTCCATCATGAGAAGCGTCGGCGTTCCTTACGATGACAACACCGTGGCCAACGCCGATATCGAGGCGCAAAAGCAGGCCAAGCTGATTGCTGAGGATTTAAAAGCCAACGGTGTGAAAGTCGAAGGGCTTGAGAAAAAACAAGTGGTGGCCCTGATCGCCTACTTGCAATCTTTAGGACAAAAAGGAAAAGGGAAATAATATGAAACAAGAAGGACTGGCTTATTTTACCGACACTCACTGGACCGCCATCGGCCTTTTGATCTTCTTTGTTTTTTTCCTGTGCATGCTCTTTTGGACCCTCAGGAAAACTCAGAAGACCGTTTATCAAGAACTCGCAAAAATCCCTTTGGATGGAGAATAATATATGAGCGATGACATCAAAGATCCCCTGACAGACCACGACTTTGACGGCATTCAGGAATACGACAACCCTCTTCCGACCTGGTGGCTGGCCACCTTTCTGGGCACAATTATTTTTGCCTTTCTCTATGTGATTCATTACGAGTTTGGCGGCGGCCCCACGCTGACCCAGGAGTTGGACGTGGCCATGAAAAACCTGGAAAAGGCCTCGGCCCAGCACGCGCCGGCGCAAACGGAAAGCGAAGAAAGTCTGGCGGAAACCCTCAAAGACCCCAAGTGGGTCGCCTTAGGGGCCACGACCTTCAGCGCCAAATGTGCCGCCTGCCATGGCCCCCAATTGGGCGGCTTGATCGGCCCCAACTTAACGGATCACTTCTGGATTCATGGCAAAGGCACCCGCCTGGACATCGCCAACGTGATTCGCAAAGGGGTGGCGGACAAGGGCATGCCTCCTTGGGAGAGCATGTTATCCCGGGATGAAGTTTACGGCTTGACCGCCTACATTATCTCCAAAAAAGACAGCCATCCTGACAACGCGAAACCTCCTCAGGGAGAGGAAGTCAAATAAGAGGTTCCCTATGGCATTGGATCCGGACAGATTAACAAGTATCGATGAGTTTGGTGATCGGACCTATATCATCCCCGCCGAGGTGCGGGGATTCTTTCATAAACACCGCCAAAGAGTTCACATCCTGCTGCTTTTTATTTTTTTGATTCTGCCGTGGACGTCCATCAACGGCCAGCAGACGATTCTGTTGGACATCCCGGCGCGGAAATTTTCTCTCTTCGGGATCACCTTCTGGGCCCATGACGCCCCTTTGGTGTTTTTTGTTCTTGCCACCTTGACCCTGGGACTGGCCTTTGTCACCTCCGTGTGGGGCCGGGTGTGGTGCGGTTGGGCCTGCCCCCAGACGGTTTTTATCGAGGCCGTTTTCCGCCGGATCGAAACCTGGGTGCAAGGCAATTACATCCAGCGCCGACAGCTGCACCAGGCCCCCTTGAGCTTTTCCAAGGCCTTTAAAAAATCCCTGACCTGGTTTTTGTTTTTGGTCGTCTCCTCCCTCATCGCCCATAGCTTTGTGGCCTACTTCGTGGGTTCGCGTGAACTCATCCAGATGATCCAGGGAAGTCCCGAAGAAAACTGGAGTTACTTTGTCATCGTCACCGCCATGACTCTTCTGGTGCTTTTTGATTTTGGCTGGTTCCGGGAGCAATTCTGCATCATCATGTGCCCGTACGGACGCTTCCAGAGCGTTCTCTTGGATCAGAAATCCCTGGGGGTCATTTATGATGAGGAGCGCGGTGAACCCCGCAAAGGCAAAACGGCCCCCGGGCAAAAACAAGGGGACTGCGTGGCCTGCAACCGTTGCGTTCAGGTTTGCCCCACGGGGATTGATATCCGCAAAGGCTTGCAGATGGAGTGCATCGCCTGCACGGCCTGCATCGACGCCTGTGACGAGATCATGGAAAAAGTGAAAAAGCCCAAAGGCCTGATCCGCTACGACACCTTCGATCGGAGTGCTTTCTCTCTTAAAAAACCCCGCTCGCTGGTCTATATGGCCCTGATCACGTTTGCCCTCGCGGGCCTGGCTTACAATATTGTCACCCGCGAAAAGGCCCAGGTCTTTGTTTTACGGGCCAAGGAAGCCCCCTACACTTTGATCAAAGGCGCGCAAGGGGAAGACCTGATTCTCAATCACTTCCGTCTGGAAATTCAAAACCAGGGCTTTAAAAAAGCGAGCTACCGTCTGACCCCTCCCGCTGAGTGGCAGGAAAAAGGCATCGAAATGACGGTCGCACAAAATCCGGTGGCCGTGGAGCCCGGGCAGTTTTTTGAGTGGCATGTGTTTGTCCGCTTCAAACCGGACGTGGTGGCGGAGCAAGGGAAATTCACCACCCAGGTGAAGCTCCAGGATGAAAATGATCTTGAAAGTCCTTTTAGCAGCGAAAAAGAATTTATCCTCGTGGGGCCCAAGAAATAAAATGGAACAGACCCTTTTGCCCTTGGCCATCCTTACCTCCAGTTTTCTCGGCAGTTGGCACTGCGCCGGAATGTGCGGGCCCTTTGCGGCCCTCACCGGTTCCCGGGGCCAACTCTGGCAATACCATTTGGGGCGATTGCTCGTGTATGGCGGTCTGGGGGCGCTGTCGGGGTCTTTGGGTGAGTTTGTTTTAAAATCGGAATTTTCTTGGCTGCGAACCCTGGGGGCCCTGGCTTTGGGGTTGATGCTTTTACTGATGGGTCTGCAATACCTTCTCTCGGCGAGCCGCTGGTGGCAAGGCTCCCATCACTGGGCTGGGCGCTTCTTTCAGTGGACCTATCTGAGGGTGAAGAAATACAAACTCAGCCGGAGCAGTTTTGTGATTGGTCTGATGGCGGGTCTTCTGCCCTGCATGTGGCTTTACACTTATGTTATTGCCAGTGCTTCAACACAAAGCCCTTTTGCCGGGGCTTTGGTGATGTTTCTTTTTTGGCTGGGGGGACTTCCTGCCCTGAGCGCCGTGTCTTTGATGATCAAACCCTCTCTGGCCCGCTCCCATGAGCGCAAGCAGAAAATTGCCGGCGTGGTCCTGTCAGCGGCCGGCCTCTATGCCTTGGCTTCCCATCTCCTGAATTGACCCTCCCCTAGAGATATCCTAAAGTGAATCCCATGGAAAAATTCGTTGGCATTCGCACCCTGACCGTCCAAGACCCGGAAAAAAATATTTCTTTTCCTTTAAGGGTCTTTTATCCCACGCGCACCTCTCCGGAGGCGGTGAGCTTCGGCCCCTACACGCTGCAGGTGGCGCCGGAGGCTCCGCTGGAGGGCCACTCTCTGCCCTTGGTGGTTTTATCCCACGGAAGCGGCGGGACTTATCTGCCCTATCACGGGGTGGCCTCCTATTTGGCTAAAAACGGCTTCGTGGTGGCGATGCCTGAGCACCACGGAAATCACCGCAATGACAATTCTTTGATGGGCACGCGGGAAAACCTGAAGCTGCGCCCCCGTCATCTGCGTTTGAGCGTGGACGCCATGGCCGCTGCAGAATTTTTCAAGGACCGCGTGCAGACGGATAAAATTTCTGTGATCGGGCACTCTCTGGGAGCTTACACGGCTTTGGCCCTTGCCGGGGGCCAGCCGTCCTGGAGTCCTGAAGAAAAGATCGAAGTCACGTCCGATCCGCGGGTGAAGGCCCTGGTGTTGCTGGCTCCCGCCACCGGGTGGTTTGTGCCGAACGATTCGCTGAAAAACGTCAAGGTGCCGATTCTCTTATTGGCAGGAGAGTTGGATCACATCACTCCTCTTTGGCAATCCCAGCTCGTGGTGGATCTCGTTCCCGACCGCACCAAGGTGAAGTTCCAGGTGATCAAAAATGCGGGGCATTTTTCTTTTTTAAGCCCTTACCCGCCGGGCCTGGACACGCTTCCCCCCGCCAAGGACCCGCCCGGGTTTGACCGGGTGAAGTATCAGCTGCAACTCCAAGAAGACATCCGGGCTTTTTTGGAGGGTGTTTGATGCGGCTTTTAGCGCTTCTTCTTTTTATTTCTTCCCCGGCCCTGGCAGCGGACGACTGCACCCCGGTCCGTCTGGATTCGCCGGGGAATATCATGGCGGAGATGCCGGTTTACAGTCAGAATGACGTGGGTCTTTGTTATTCCATCACGGCGGCCCAGATGCTGGATGCCTACCGCTTTTCCCACGGCGACCACCGGCGCACGCATATCACCTCGCCCTTGGCGCTGGCGGCGCGTTTTCAAAAAGAAAAAATCGCAGCCGCCATCGAAAAAAACGGAGGCCTTTACAAGCTCACCCCAGAAAATCTTTTTTCGGAGGAGCCGCTGGGGGTCTACCCGGTGGATTCCTACCTGGGCTATCTTGAAAATGGCACCATCAAGAGTCTTTTGGATTCTATGCGGGATCCCGTCACCGGAAAAACCCAAAGCTGCAATGACGAGGTGGTGAAAAAATACCTCCGTGAATCCAAAGATGTGAAGAGTCTTGTTGAGCTCTGGAAAGCCCCGCGGAACGTCCCGCGAACTGGCGCGCTCTCATCGCAGGCTGCCTCCCTGTGTGAGGCTCTGGCTGCGGATTCCCCGGCCAGGATGGGCGCGGCCTTGGAAGCCGCCGCCATCAAAACCAATCTGCCGGATTTTATTCAGACCTTTATCCAAGGCTCCTGTGACAGGAGCACCCTCAATGTCGCCATGCCAGTCCCAAGCCGGGTGGCCCGCCATCAGGGAGATCGCGACAGTGAAGCCCTGAAGCGGAGCCTTCACGCCGCTTTGGATCTGAAGAACCCGCAACCGGCGGGGATTTCTTATTGCAGCAGCGTGTACTTTGATAAAAACAGCAGCTTTCTGGATCCGAAGCGTCCTTGCGGGCTGGATCATGGCTCAGTGGTCATCGGCCGGCGCAAAACTGCGCAGGGAAAGTGCGAGTTTTTAGTGCGAAACTCCTGGGGCCCCTACTGTCGCTATGGCACTCTTTATGAAGGCCAAAACTGTGAAAAGGGCCAGTACTGGATTGAGGAAAACCGTTTGGCCGACAACGTGGTCTTTGTTGATCTGCTTCTGGATGAGGGGGCTAAGGCAGAGTTCCTTAACCGGCAAAATCCCGGGCGGGCGCCCGAGCCTGGAAAATAGAGAATGGGGAATGGCTGGTAATCAAAAAGGGAGCCTCGGAGGCTCCCTTTTTGATTCTTAACTCTCTTTTTTTCGTTAAATTTCGACACTTCTCCTTGTTGTCAACTACACCTAGTGGGTGATGTTGAGGTATCGGAACCAGAGGTCAAACAGGAGGTGCAGTTTTCCGTCCTCTGTTTTTACGACAGACTTCATGAGAGTCTGGTTGCCATACTGGTCGGTTTCTTTGTAGCGCTTGTCATAGTGCAGGTCGATCACCAGGATGTTTTTCTCTTTTAAAGTGGAAATCTCGTTCGACTCGGCGATTCCGTTACGGTTGCGGTCGTTCCATAAGCGGAGCTCGCTGTAAATCGTGTCATCAGGGGTGATCAGGGCGTCTTTGTCATCGTCGTACTTCGCCAAAGCCGCATACCCATTGGCCGCGAATTTGCCATCCGGACCGCGGGTGTTATCACCGAACATCTCATTGATTCCCAAAACCTGCCCGTTTTTGTTTGGCAACACAATGAAGTAGTACTCTCGATCCTCGGAGGTCAGCCAGGAAATTTGCTTTTTGTCGTGGGCTTTGGGGAATGAGTTTTCACCAAGGATATCAAACTGAATGCCATCCAAGGGAGAGGTGAGCTGGATCCCGCGGGAGTCAGAGTTCATGCTGATGATCAGCGGGGATACGCGGGAGTCACAGTTTTTCTGAGTCGCATCAGTGCTGACGTTGTCGTACTGAATATTCATAGTCTTATATTGACTGTTTTGATTGTTAAGATCGTAGAGAATCTCGACCTTTCCTGGCTCGGTTGTATAAGTGCCATCCGCGTTCTTTGTGAAGCCGATGCTGTCTTCGGTGAACTCCTTCATAAAGAAATCCTTCGCGGCAACATTGGCATCCATGACATGAGCCTCGTAATCGCCGGCCGGCAGGCCCGCGCAGGGAGTGATGGTCAGTTTCTTGGTGTTCAAGATCTGGGATTTGAAGTCACCCGTCAGTTCGCAAGCCACTTTATTGTAGCGGTCGGCGATCACGACTTTCAAAGCAGAGGCCGACAAGACGTTGCCGCCGGCGATGTCAGAACGGCCATTCGAACATACAAACAAGAAATTGACCGGAACGTTGGGTTGTCCAGGGTCGTTCCCGGTTGCGCCCCTGCGGGGCTTGCTGGGATCGTCCCCTCGCGGAGCCTTCGTCCCTGGGATGCCGGAGTCATTGCCAGACCGATTACTGCTGACAGCTCCGTCATCGCCAGGCCGGTTGCCGCTGGCAACGCCGTCATCGCCCTGGTCGTTATCAAAGACGTTTTCCTTACTTAGCGCTTCATATTTCGCCACAGGGCTGATGGTGAACTTCGCTCGGCTGCAATTTTGATAAGCAAAGCTGATCAGGCCACAGAACAAGACCGTGGAGACCGTTGGCAACGTCCTGATCCGTTTTTGTGCCTGCATGGAACCCCCTCCAATGACTAAAAACACAAAGCTTCAATGGCGTAGAATGCAGAGAAAGGGCCAGCCTAAGTCGACTAGAAATGGTCTGAAGTAAAAATACGTCTAAAACTTTGACAGGCGACCAGAAAAATCTAACAGCTCCATCGGTTAGAAAGGGATGAGGAATCCCATGAGTCCATGAAATTATACCTCGCAAATCCATTATGAAGCCCCCTCTTGAGGGCCCCAACGACTGAGGAGCTTATCAAACTTTTCACGACCGTTTTTTTTTCCGACAGATGCACACCATGAAAACATTTTTTTCCTCTTGACGGCCTTTTTGACTCTCTAAAACCCTCTCTGGTAAAGCCTTTCAAGCCATCATCAGAAAAACAAAGAACTGATCCAAGAGCGCCTCGGGGCGATGGGTTTCTGGTCGCTATAAAGCGAATTTTATCTACATCCTGTCTATCTGAAAAATGACATTCCAAAACTTGTGGTACAAGAGTGTCACGTTTTCTTTCTTCCGATTCCTTTCAAAGAAAAACAGAAAGAATGAGAGTCAAAAAAGAAAAACCGAGAGTTAAAGGCAATCCAAGAGGAGGATGCGTGCGGCAAGCAAGCTTTGGATTTTTAAAAGATTACAAAAAAGAGTTTGGTGGGTCTTTGCTCCAAGGGAAAAGAAAAACAGCAAGGCCCCTTTCAACCAAACAGCCGATTCACCTTGTGCTCAAAAGCACCCACTCGCGGCCCTTTCTTCCTTCCAACAGAAAACTCGAAAAGCTCTTCCGTACTCAGGCGCAAAAGTATGGCCTCAAGATCTACGACCTGGCTCTGAATTGGTCCCACATCCATGCCCTCATCACCATCCCCAGCCGCCAAGCCTATCACGCGTTTATCCGCACTCTCACGGCCGCGATCGTGAAGGTCTTATCTCTCAGTTGGGGCAAAAGCCTCAAAGGCCTCTTAGATCTTCGCCCCTTCACGCGGATTCTTTCCTGGGGCCGGGAGTTCACCTCCGTCAGAGGTTACCTCGAACTCAACCAAATGGAGGCGCGGGGTCTGATCCATAGGCCCTCTTCTTTACCCTCTTCTAGGCCCCCCTACGCGAGGGTCCCTTTTTGTCACTGACCAACCCATAGACAACTGGATCTCGTCTAAATAAACGCTGTTTCGGGCCCGAATCCTGCAACGCCAAGCCCGAAGCACTTCTTGGAGGTTTTAGATGTGTTGGTCCTTGCCTTTGAAGTTTAAATCTTTCTTTGCCGCGGCCCTCGTGCTGGGCACAGCCACGGGAGCCCTCGGGGCCCCGCGGAAGTCCCCGGCTGGCAAGCCCCAAACTCCGTCACCGGCGCAAAAGGCGGCGGAACAGGACGACAACGCCATGAACGCCTTTATCGTGCAACAACTCCTGGCCTCCATCAAACGCTCGGGCTGCGATTTTGAATTTACTGGATCCATCAACGGCAAAGAATCCTCCCTCGACTCTTTGGACGTGGACTGCACCCTCCAGCTCACGGATAAAGAGGACCTCACCATCCCTCTCGTGCAAAAGGAAAAAGACAACCCGGACCAAGGCTTCAACACGATCGTGCATATTAAATCCAAGGGCCTCTATTTGCGCCTCTTGGGACAAAAAGCCGAGGGTGTCAGCACGCTGTCCGCCCGCTTCTACTCCGGATACGACAAAGCCAAAAAAGCCTGGGTGCCACATCCCTTGGAAGCTTCCGTGTCCGTAAAAAACGGAGACCAGGAAATCAATTCAGAGCTTGTCGCCATCCGACTCTCCGGAGTGGACTTAAAAGTCCGCGAGAACCCGCAAAACCCGAAAGAGCTGCAGGTGGCGGGCTCCTGCAAATCCGAAAAGAAGATATTTAACTTTCTCACCAATAACTTTGAGTACCGCCCGGCTGTTTGTTTCCTGGAAGGGGTCTATGAGCCAAATCAGACCTCCCGGTTCAAATTCGGCTTTAAAAACGCCGGCGTGAAAGCCAGCCTTCCCTGATGAGACCTCATTCCCTGCTGCTGGCGGCGGCCCTTATTCTCACCCAAGGAGCCTTAGGCGCTGAGACGACGCCACAGCCCTCTTTGCCACCCACCGAAACCTCCCCCTCGTCCTGGGGTTCCCGGATGAGCTACCGGGTCCTGGGATTTGCCTTCAAAGGACTTGAAAAATCCCTGAAGGACGCGGGCCTGGATTTTCAGGTTTGCTCCTTCACCAGTTTTAAAACTGGAAAAACTTTTTCAGCAAAGGGAATGGGGGAATGCCTTTTTCAAAACTTTAAAGAAGGACTCCGCAATAAGGGTCCCGTCGGCGTCACTTACCTTTGGGTGAACACTCCCCGCCCCGAGACCCTTCCCTTACGCGTGGACTGGAGACCGAGCGAAGAGGGTCTGCTAAAGATGGCGCAGGAACTGCTCACTTTAAAACTTGAAGGCGTGTCCCGCTGGTGGTCCCGGCATGTTTCCAAAAATAGCACTGAGGAGCGCCCCTTGCCCTATTCCCAAAACATCCTGGGAAACTTGCGCCTGACTCTTCCTCCGGACACGACGCTAGCAGATTTTATCTCCAAGCCCCCTCCCGCAAGCTTGCCGGAAGTCGGACTGGCTGCAAGCCTTGAATTTCAGCTCACGCCCCTTTACAAGGTGGACGGCCATGTTTATTACCAGGGCCTTTTAAGAGTGATGCAAGAAACCCCAGCCCAAGATGAAAACGGCCAGTGGGTTCTCGAATTTAAAACCGATTTTAACTTTTTAAAGTCCTCCCGGCCTTTTCAAGTGAAGGGTCATTTTGATGGCGGCTTAGGACAGGAGCCCCAGCTATGAAAATCCTCGCACTTGCTTTGATTTTTTTTACCGCAGTGAGGGCCCAGGCCTTGGAATATGGCTGCCAGCTCCAGCCGAAGAACATCGGCCCGGTGGGCTCCCGCATGGTCAAGGCTTTCACCGACAAGAAGCAGTCCGTGCCGGACTCCCTGGTGCTCACTGCGGATTTTGAGGGAGAGACCTCTTTCGGCGCAACGCCCGACAAAGACATGCGAGGGACTCTTGAAGGCTTCTATCGTCCCAGAGAAGACGACTTTTACTCCTTGCTTCCTATTCCCGCTTTGGGAATTTCATTACGGCGGGAGCGGAACATGATTTACGTCTGCGCCCACTATGACCAGGACCCCAAAAAAACCCATGCCACTATTTATATGTTGCGGGGATATCACTTGGATCCAACGGGACTGGGAACGCTGATCGGCGATCTTTTCAAAGGGCCCCAATTGCAGGTCAAACCCTTGACCGCCTCCCTGGTGGACATCTCAGGACTTCGTAGGGACTTTTTATTTCTTCTCCGCTGGCTTCCCATGTTGGATCTGGGGCTTGCCGCCACAGATGGCATTCAACGTTTGATCACAGTTGTCGTCGCTGACTTTGCCGGCGTGGGCGTTGAGCGCCTGACCATGACCCCCGAAGGAGTCGAAATCGCCACGGGTGTTGATCTGAAAAATCCGCGCAAAGCGACAATCAAAAAATTCATCGCTTTTAAGAAGAAATAGATTCGTTACGAGCTTACCGATACCCCCCACTAGGGTCCTGTTCTATAAAATTTCCGCCTGTGATTTGATCGCGCAGATAGGTTTCAAAAGCCTTGCGGACGTTTTCAAAATAGCTCCTTGCAAACTCTTCGAAATTTTCATTGGGGGCACATTTGTTGGGAAATCCCTGGATGCCCTGTTCGGCGATATAGGTCTCGAGGTCAAAAAACTTCTTATCAGCGTATTTACCCTCTTCTAACTTACGTAAAATGAATTGGAAGCTCAAGGTCCCGTCCTGAAACCAGTAAAGGGTAATATAGACCTTGATTTTTAGTTTAAATGAAAAAAAACTTTTCAATTCAGCTTTCTGATAGAATGATCCTTTTCTTATTTCAGCAGTGTTCTCTGCGTAGCCAAGAGGCAACAAAAAACTTCGGAAAAAATCACTCACCTGTTTTTCAAATATTTCTTCATGTGTCATTTTAGAGACTTTCTGATTACGTCAAGTTCCATTTGATAAAAATCCCCATTTGCAGCGCCCACAGGATTATTTGCATCTAGAATAGTGTACCCGTCGGCAATCTTCTGTTCAATCCAGCGTTGATTTTCTTTGTAGATTTCCGTAGATGTCACCAATTCTTTTGGTACTGCTTGCCCATTGTATTTTTTTAATGCTTTAATCCAATCGTTTTCGCTTACAACCGTCGGTTCAAACACTTCCGCAAGGACGCCATCCATCTTCAGTTTCTCCCGTACATTTTTCACATTATCCATTCCTTTGCCAATAACTGCGAACTTCCCATTATTACCGACCCTGCGAATGCTGACCTGGTGGGCCACTTTTGAGATCGTGGGTACTAACTGCCGGACGTCTTCTAAGTGTTCGATGCTAGTTAGGACTCCACCCTTTATTGCTTCGTTAATCGCATATCTCACCTTCGTATCAGTTTCGATCAGTTGGGCTAGTTTAACCGCGGAAAGAACCTCGGCCTCCCCCATCTTCCCTGTTTTAACTATGCCTCTGACCGCAGGCAATATCGCAGTTGTCGTACCCAATGTCGTCACAGTTAAAGCCGCGAAACTCGCAGCCATTACACGTTCCCAGTACGCCAAGACGTCTCCCGTCCGGGGCTCTTTTCCTATCAGTGCTCGATAGAGATCCTTTGGGATCGAGGTAATTGGAATAATATCTGTCGCGATATCCGTCAAAATTTTGGCTATATTGTAGAGTTGCTCCCCAAGCTCCGAGTCGTACTCTAAATAGGCCTTGTCCGTGTCCCTTAAAACTGAATAGGCTACTTGTTTTGCATCATATTGCTGAGGCCCCCTTGCGAGAGTCATGTCCAAACGTTGATGCAACTCCCGAAGCTCCCGGGCATGCTCACTTTTATATTCAGGACGACCGAAGTGGACATTATTCAGCCCCAGAGCTTCCAGTGCGGAAAAAATACTACTTTCGCTCTCAGTACTTGAAGATAGGATGTCACTTACGATCACTTCAGGCAGAGTCTCCTCAGGTGCCGATTCAACGATCCTAACGTCCCCAGGCAAAAAATCGTTTTTGTTTTCTAACCAGCCCGGGATCCTTTGTTCTTTTTCAAGACCGCCCATTTTTTCGTTCGCTTCTTTGCTGGCCCGATCGAACGTTTCCCGTCGTTCCCGATCCACCTCGTCCCTACTTTTTCCGCTGGACGATCGCCCACGACTAGGCCCTGTAAAACCCTCTCTTTCGCGGCCAAAACCATCTCCACTTCCGCGACTCGAATCTGGCTCTTCGCCCCCCGAATCTCCCCTACCGGGCCCGGCATCCGGAATTCCCACACAAGCCCTCCCATGACAATCCCACTCCACCGCATACGGGGAGTAAGGATGGATCACACCTTTTGGCTGTGAACATGCATTTAACAAAATGATAAAAGTAAATAAAATTGAAATTCTTCTATCTTTCATTGAGTTTCACACTTTTTAAAAAGGTCACCAGGTAACTATTGATAGTAAAATCTTTTGGACACCGGTCTGACTCATCTCTCTTCTTTCGAAGAATCTGACACCTTCTGTTCACCCATTTTTTGGAGTCATATTTCTTCAAAGTCGTTTCTGCAGTCATTTGAAGATCCCGGTATACGCTTAAATCTTGCTTTAAATTGCATCGCCCCTGAAATGTACGGCCAAGCTTAAGCATTCCATTTATTTTTTCCATCAGGAGAAAAACATCTCCAAAGTCTTTTGCGCGGTCTAAAAACAAGGGAATTCGCTCTTTATCCGCATCTGAAAGTAAACGAAAAGATTTGCAAAGGCCTTCATAAGTTCCCGCCAGCTTCGCCTTGGCCAAGACAGATTGGATTTCCTGCTCACGGACTTTTCCGTATTCATCAATAAAAAGATCTGCAATCTGATCCATCCCCTCTTTTACCACCTCAAGGTCGGAATCAAAATGGTTCAACACGCTAGTTGCCTTCTGAATATAGTCTGGAAAATTAGCAAAAAGCCCGGACTGGAGAGAAAGTCGCTCCTTCAACACCCGCAAGTTCAGACCATCTACGTTCGCTTTGAACCCGCGGAACTCGCGGCTGCATTTTAGTAGAGTCTCCTCATAGGTCTTATGCTCAACGAAGCTTGTTGTTCTCTTGCTCCGGCATTCTCCCCGCAGGACACGTATTTTACTGATGATTTCTCTGATATCTCTGTCGATGGCGACTTGACGGCTGGTGGCCTCATTCAGAAGGGAAATATTGTCTTCAATACTTTCAGGCGGCGGGGCCGCCTGCAAAGTCCCTGCAAATAATAAAATCCCACCTATCATTGCCTTTGACGTGCTTAGAACAAACTTGATGGGCATTTGCGCGCCTCCTGCTCACGAATTGACTGCTGGAGACTGGCAATTTGACTCTGCCCTGATGCTATGTCACTTTCAATGGACGCTTTTTCGGCCTGTAATAAACTACTCTGGACCATTTGACTTTGAAGCTGTTTCTCTAGAATTTTATCTACCAACGCATAGACATTCAGACCGTTTGTTGAATCCGGAACGAGTGCGAGCAACTCATAGAGTTCTTGTAAATTTGACTTGTATGCCTTTAAGGTGACTTCCATTACTCTTGCATCGGAAGGGGACAACTGAAGCTGAGAGAATACGATAGCATTTTCGACCCCCTGGGAAAGCGAGACTTTCAATACCTCTCGTAATTTTCCTAAAAATGCGTTTGTCGATTCTTCAGATCTGAGATCCGTCTGGAACAAGAGTGACAGCTGCTCCCGTCCGTTCTTAATGTCATTTATCATAGAACTATTGCCAGTGATTTGAGAGTTCTTTCTTGCCAGGTTTGCAGCATTTATAGCCAAAGCGCCTTCCCGATCAGATATGGTTCGTCGGTATTCTGCAATATATCGATTGGCATCATCGTTGATCGGACCACATTTTTTCCGGCAAGTCGCCCTGACCGCTACGCAGATCGGCTCGTCGGCACAGGCTCCAAAAATACAGCGGCGGCATTGGGCCCGCGGATCGCAGTCCCAATCCAAGTCTCCCGCATTTCCCACATTTAAAATTAACGATATAAAGACACCCAATAGAACGGCGCTCAAATTTGGTTTCATTTTAAATTCTCACTATTAGTTTTAAAAAATCTCAGCGTTAGAATGGATTTTTGATTCAAATCTAAGTTTGGTGGAAGCCCGCTATATTCGGGGTTGCTCGCCTCTAAGGCAAAGAAGGTATTTTCATTTAACTTCAGGGCGAAGTCGCGAAGGACCGTTTTTTTCCACGTATGGATAAAAAGCTTATGGCCTTCCGGAATCTCCATCGGCCCGCAAATTTCCAAAGTTTCGGCGCTCCATCGAACCTGGGACACAAATCTTTCGTAGGAGATTTCGTATTTTGTACCGAATTGCACATATTCCACATGGTCACGACAAGCGATGCTCAAACTCTCCACGTTTAAAATGTATGTTGTTGTATCCGGTATAAAATTCGCGGGATTAATATAACGGAAATTTAAAAGTGGCTCCACGCTCTTAAAGGCATCCGGAATCGCGTCGCCACTTAGTTTATTCTCCTGCTGCCTTTCGATTAATAAAAAGCCGCTAGCCAAGGTCAGATTCGTGAGGTCATCTGCCTTTCTATGGATCTTGATCCTGTCTTGGATCATCCATTCCGGGGTTATATATTTTTTATCTTGGTCGGAACAAGCCGTGATGCCGGCACTTAAAAAGAAAAGAAAGTAAAAAACTCGAGACATCTATTTTTCTCCGTTATGACTTTTGAATTTCGTTTTAGGGGGCTTTGCAATGAGGATGCCAAGACAAATTGGTATCTATCTGGCCCTGGAAGCGTCTCGTGGGGATTTTTCCGAAATTGAAGAAGGACCGTCTCAATTCTGATAATTCACGGACGTCCGACTCCTGGGGTCTGATCCCCCTTTGTAAGAATTTTTTTAGAAAAATTCGTAACAAAGAACCTCGCAATCCGTTCTTGGCTCCCGGTCACCATGGCTTTTTTATAAAACGGACTGGGTCTGCTTGTCTTTCAATATAAACCTATTTAGGTTTTCCACGGTTTTCACAACAACAATCATAAAAAAGGGAGTTTCACTCTTATGAAAAAAACTGCGATCGTTCTGTCTCTGGTTCTAATGGGTTCACTGTCACACGCGGCCCCCGGCCGATGCAACCAGCAACTCATCAATGATGCGACTCAAGCCTATCTCAATTCTCTTTCCGGCCCTGAAGATATCTGTGGCAGCGCTCAATACACCATCAAAATCCTCAATCACTCGATTTCTTTGGTCGAGCAAAATTGCGGAAGAAATTCTGAATATGCCCCCATGGTCAATGCTTGGAAACAAGCTCTTGCGGAGGCCCAACAAACAGCCGCTGACACTTGCGTGAATTAAGTCAGCCAGACCATTCAATAAAAATACTGCGTGGGCTCCAGGGGCAAGGGGGTTTGATCCAAGTGATCCACCTTCCAGACCGGAGCCACGAAGTCCACCAAAAGGCTCACGGTGTTTTCGTCTTTTTGCACCTCCCCGCCGACAATGATGAAACAATGATTTAAAAAGACCTCCTGGTATTTTTCAAAATTCTTTTTCCATAAAATCACGTCGATAAAACCGAATTCATCCTCCAGGGTCGCAAAACACACGCCTTTGGCCGTCGGGGGCTTTTGCCTTATTAAAACCAATCCCCCCAGCTTCAGGCGGGAACCCGCTTTGGCGGCGAGAAGAGTTTGGGATGTGGCCTTGGGGAGCTTGCCAGTCCGCCGCAACTCCCGCATCGGGTGCCCGTGGGTCGAAACGGAAAAGGCGCTGTAGTCATTCTGGATTTTTTCAAAAGAATTTAAGCCCGCAAACCCCGCGGGAGCCTCCGGCAGAGGGAGGTAATCCAAGTCGTTAAAAAAGCTCAACTGGCTCTCTGCCGGTTTTTGAAACAAATTCTGATATTCCAAAAGAGCCCAGAGAGCCTCCCGCGTCGCCCACTGAAACTCCTCAAAGCGCCCCGCCAAGGCCAGCCTGTGTAAGACGTCCTTGCGGATTTGCGAGCGGCGCACGAAATCCCCCAGGCTGCGGAAAGGAGTCCGGCTTCGCTCCTCCATAAGAGCCTCCACGTCTTTTCGGGCAATGCCATGGATCAGGCGAAACCCCAGCCGGATCGTCCCCTCCCCTTCCATTTTGCAATCCCACTCCGAGTGCACAACAGACACGGGCAAAATCTTCGCTCCGTGCCTGAGGGCATCGTACAAGATCGTGTCATTGCGGTAAAAACCCATGGGCTGGCTGTTCACCAAAGAGCAGGCGAACTCCGCCGGATGGTGTCTCTTCAAGTAACAGGACGCATAAGCCAAAAGAGCAAAAGAGGCCGCATGGCTTTCCGGGAAACCATAGTGACTGAACCCTTGAATCTGATCAAAGATGAGATTCGCAAAGGCTTCGCTCAGGCCATTTTGCAAGAGGCCTTTTTTGAGGCGTTCCGCCATCACCGCAATGGGAGCGCTGCTGCGCCAGGCATTGATGGATTTGCGCAGAATATCGGCCTCTCCCGGGGTGAAGTCCGCAAGTTCAATGGCAAGCCTCATGATCTGCTCCTGAAACAAAGGAATGCCCAGGGTTTTTCCCAGAATCCTTTCAACGGTGGCATTGGGGTATTCGATTTTTTCCAAACCCCGGCGGCGCTTTAAATAGGGATGGATCATATTCCCCACAATAGGCCCCGGGCGGACAATGGCCACCTCCACCACCAGGTCATAAAAATGGCGCGGCTTTAAACGCCCCAGCATGGACATCTGAGCCCGGGATTCAATCTGGAAGGTCCCCACCGTGTCCCGCTCCTGGATCATCTTGTAAGTCTCTTCGTCATTGGCGGGAAGTTCGTAAAGCTTTTTCCCGACCAGCTTCAGGGTTTTTTGCAGGCAGCTCAGCATTCCCAAAGAAAGCACATCCACCTTGATCAAACCCAAAGTGTCTAAATCGTATTTGTCCCATTGAATAATAGTGCGGCCATCCATCCGAGCAGGTTCCACAGGAACAATATCCGTAATTGGGTCCGCACTGAGGGTGAAACCTCCGCTATGAATGGAAAGGTGCCGGGGAAATCCATGGATCGTCTCGGCAACGCAGTCGATTTTCTCACGCAATTTCCCGGGTTCTGGCAAGTGCTTTGTGATCTCATCAAAATCCCTTTCTACCTTTTTCGCTGACAGTGCTCCCACCGGAACACCAAAGGCCTTGCACACCTCACGGAAAGCGCTGCGGCTGCGGTAAGTGATCACAGCACTCACCATGGCGGCGCGGTGGCGGCCATATTTTTCGTAAATATACTGAAGCACCTCTTCACGACGTTCATGTTCAAAATCGATATCAATATCGGGCGGCTCCCCCCTTTCCACACTGATAAAACGCTCAAAAAGCAGGTCCATTTGCAAGGGATCAATGGCCGTGATGCCGATCACATAACAAACCGCGGAGTTCGCCGCCGAACCGCGGCCCTGGCACAGAATGTCCTTTCTTTTGGCAAACTCCACGATGTCATAAATCGTTAAAAAATAATCCGCAAAGGCCAGCTCCTCAATCAGCCGCAGTTCATGCCGGAGCTGCTTTTCCACGGCCTCGCTCATCCCCTGGGGATAGCGTTCCGGCGCGCACTCCCACACCAATTTCTCCAGATAGGCCTGGGCCGAAAGCCCCACCGGAATCCACTCCGAAGGATAACGGTAGCGCAATTCCGCAGGGGAAAAAGTGCAGGCCTCGGCAATATCCAGGGTCCGTGTCAGGGCTTCAGGGAAATCCTTATAAAGAAGCCGCATTTGCTGCGGGGATTTGAGGTACCTCTCTGCATTGGGCTGAAGCCAGAAGCCCGCCTCTGGCAGAGTCTTCCCTTCGCGCACACAGACCAGCACATCCTGGATGAGTTTCCGTTCCTTCACGTGGTATTCCACATCATTCGAGGCCACAAAGGGGATCTCATACTCGCGGGACAGCCCCAACACCTCCGCCACTCTTTTTTTATCATTGCCATCCAGGTGGATGCTCAGAGGCAGAAACAAGTTCGCCCCCAAAGCCTCTTTTAATTCTTTCACCCGCACTTCTGGAGAGAGCCGGGGGAGAAAGAAAAAATCCTTGGGCCCGCCCAGGCTCTCCAGAAAGGGGGACAACTCCAGACGGGTTTGGCCCTTCTCGCAGGGGTGCTTAGCCCGGGTCAGAAGCTGGCAGAGCTCCCCATAGGCCGCCCGGGTGCGGGCTAGGACCGTGATATTCGGGTGATCTACGAGCTGAAATTCAGCACCGACAATATACTTAAAATCAGGATGATTTTTAGCAATCTTATAACCTCGGGGCATGCCATAGACACCGTCCACGTCCGTGATCGCCAGTCCCTTTAACCCCTGCAGGATCGCCTGTTCCACCAGCTCTTCCGGATGGGAGGCGCCGGTTAAAAAAGTGAAATTGGATTTGGCGCGAAGTTCCGCGTAGCTCAATCAAACTCCCCGTGGAGAAAATCCCCGCTGGCGGTCCGGTAAAGCCAGAGCTGGCGTCCTGTTTTGGTGGTCAGACGGTAGTAGACCCTTTCCAAAGCATTCTCCCACCACTCGGAAAAAACCACTTCCCGATTTTCCAGGCTCTCGACGTCCTCCGCGCCGCCCTCCCAGGACAGATGCTTTCCCCAAAAATGCACCGGCACCGGGGTGGGGAAAAGGCGCAGCGGTCTTTCGGCCAAGCGGTCCCCCAGCGGAAGGGGTCTCAGGTCCGCTTCTTGGGAAACTCTTTGCCAGTTTTTTTCCGGCAGATAACTTTCGCGCAAATTGGCAAAAAACACCGACTCCTCCCCCAGACGGCTGGCCACCCGGGCGACAAAGCGAAAAAAGGACTCCTCGTTTTCTTCTTTGCGCTGGTCAAAAAGATCCTTCTGGCTCATGGCATAGGGAACCTCTTCCGTGACCACCAGAGAGAATTCGCTGATTCTCGCCTTCAGAGGCCTTGCCCGCACCTGGGCCTCGACGCGTTCTTTGGCCACTTGCAGGATCACCTTGTTGGAGACATAGGGGAGCTGCAGACAGATGGAGATCTTGTATTCCCTTTCCTCAGGGAGCAAAGAATGCTCTTGCCTTAAAAGAATATCAAACTGCCTTGCCCTCTGCCCTTTGCCCCTGAGGCGCAGGCTCATGCGGTCCACCAAGGTCTTCATTTTAAAATAAATGGGTTCCAGGTTGTCCACGGGACTTTCGGGGTCAAACTCATGGCGTTCCGCGATCACTTCGCTGGGTTTAAAGCTTTTCCACGCCACCAGGCTCTCGCCGCGGAGGCGGGCATGGAGCAAGAGTCCCAGAGTGCTGAAGCGGGCGCTGAGTTCCCGCGCGGAAATTTTAAGAAAGTCCCTGAAGGTGCAAACCCCCAGGCCTCTCAAAAGCTCCGTCATTTTCAAAGTTTTCTGCGTGAGGCCCTCTTCTTCACCAAAGGGGTCCAGGTAATATTTCAAGGCCTCAATGGGAAGTTCCATTTTATTTTTCTGCTCTGTCACGGCAAAGGACAGGGCCGTGGGCACGTCTTCCCCGATGCCGACCCGGGCGTCCACGCCGGCTTTTCTCAGAGTGGCCAGCACCCGCCGCACAAAACTCTGGACTGAGTAAAGCCGGCGGCATTTTGAAATATCCAGAAATAAAAAACGCTCCCCCTGGGGCATCACCTGGGGCGTGGCCCGATAGAAAATCTCAGCCAGAGCCTGTGTGTTTTGCGGTGTTGCGAAGTGCAGACAAACAACGGTCATCCCATCCCCCTTTTTCTTAAAGTTTTGATCTCAAACCCCAGTTTCTTTTTTTGGACCTTAAGCTGCAGATTCGGCACCCAGCTCTGGTGCGTCTCCTCGGATAAAAGAAAAAAGTGGGCCTGGCTTCTCTCGGCCAGAAGCTGATAACGTCTTAAATCTTTTTCCTCGAAGGCTGTATTTGTAATGAGGGCCTGGAAACACCCGGATTGCAGGGCCTGGGTCAAGCACCAGCTCAGTTCTTTTCCGGCCTCGATAAATAAAATATTTTCTGTCTTAACCCCCTTTTGCAATAAAGCATAGGGATTGACTGTTAACTCCTTTTCAATCCAGGCCACTTTGAATTCCGGATGTTCCCGCAAAAACAAGGCTGTCACTTCCGTCTTTCCCGGTCCGGTCAGCTCCAGAATCGAACCCCTGGCAAAACCTTCCGGAAAAAGAGAGAAAGAACTCCTTTCCCGTTCCTGGTTCCCCATAGCGCCAATCAGATGCCGCAGTTCCTGCAAAGAGGGCTTCACTAAAACCAAACTCATGATGTCGTATCCCGGATGGGGTCTCCTGTAGGGGGTTTCCTCTCAAAAGGAGTGGCCCCAACAACAACGAAAGGCCACTCCTTTTGAGAGTCCTCTTAGAATCGAATCAGTCCGCAGTAAATTCCCGCAATCCTGAGCAGCCGCCCGGCTCCCACCAGAATGGGCTTATAGAGGGGGTTTGAGGAGTGCAGTTCAATATGATCCTTTTTTTTATAAAAGCGTTTGATCGTGGCCTCTTCATCAATCTCCGCCACCACGATATCCCCGTTACTGGCCGTGTTTTGCTGGCGGATCACGACATAGTCCCCGTCCAAAATCCCTTCCCCGATCATGGAGTCTCCGGAGACCTGAAGAGCAAAATACTCCCCGGCCCCTTTGAGCATGGTGGTGGGAACCTCCAGGCGCTCGTGATGTTTGCGATGCTCAAGAGGACGGCCGGCGGCGACCTTTCCCAGAAGAGGAATGAGGTTGCCTTCCTTGTGCACGGTCAGGCCATGGGAAAGATGGCGCTCCTTGGTGAGATAACCCTTTTTCATCAAGGCCTCCACGTAGTGTTGCACCGAGGATTTGGCCGCATAACCGAAGTGCTTGGCGATGGTCTCGTAGGTGGGAGGAAAGCCGTTTTTGGCTTGATACTTTTCAATGAACTCCAAAACTTTTTTCTGATTGGCCGTTAAGTTCTGCATGTCACTTCTCCTCGTACATTTCCCGTACTCAGACTATATCCGTACATTTCCCGTACCACAAGAGGGGGCTTTGTTTTTTTGTTTTTTTAAAGACTGTGGATTCTAAGCCTTTGAAAACAGACACTCGCTGCACTTTGCTAGGACTCGACTCAAGGCCAGAGCCAGGTCCGTTAAGAGGGAATTGTCCGCAGAATTTCGCAAATTTTCCTCTTCCCGGAAGTGGTGCGCAAAAAACAGGCAGGACAAAATGCGGGATGATCTTCGCGGTCGACTTTCCGCCCGTGAAGTGGTCTCCTATAAGAAGCCTCAAACTTCATTAAGGAATGACTGCGTATGAACGGACGAATTCTCATCTACAGGGTTTTTGATATCGGCCGGGACGTGAATCTCGAAACGGCGCAAAGAATATTTGAGACCACCACCTCCGCCCAGAGGTTCCGCCTGAACCGCTCCTCAAAAGCCATGATTATCAATAACGCCCCTTTGTCCCTGAACATTGAATCTTCCAAATACGATGTTCTGGGTCACCCTCTGGATCTTGAAATTTCCGCGAAGATCTGGCACTTCGGCGCTTTGTCCATCACCATGTCCTTCGGGATCCCCGAATCCCTTTCCTGGAACCGCCTGATCGAACTTGGAAATTTTCTGGAGAATGACAACAACCTCCACACCCTGGCAAAACAAAAATCCGAACAGCTTCTCCAGAGCTTAAATCCCGAACGCATCCAGACCACCAACTGGGAAACCTATGAGGACTACATCTGTTATTTCTTTAAAAAACTGGATGGCTGCGAGAAAAACGCCCTGGAGATTTTCAACCGCTACGACATTTTCCGCCTGATCCTCTCCGAGAATAATGAAAATCTCTCGGACCAGATCAAGAAGACCATCTTGGAAAGCACTTTCCAGTACAGCAACGATGATCTGGCCGTCATTGACTGGAATTCGGCTTTGATCATCGAGCCCTCAGGCTCCCTGGATATCGTGGATGTGATTGAGTTCTCGCTGTGCCAGCTTCTGGAGATGCGTCACTATGATGACCTTCTGGATGAAAAATTAAATTATCTTTATTCGGCCCTGGAAAAAAAACGCTCCCACCCCTTTCAGGATTATTACACGAAGCTCTCCAAAGAGGCGGCCAAAATTTATCTGGATATTTCCGACACCGTTGAGAGCGTGGAGAACAGCTTGAAAGTCGTGGGGGATTTTTACCTGGCCAAGGTCTTCCGCGTGGCCTCGCAAAGATTCCGCTTTAAGGACTGGCAGGACAGCGTGAACCAGAAACTGGAGAATATGGTGCAGATCTCCCGCTTGTTCGTCAGCGAAGGCAACGAAAAGAAAAACCAGATGCTGGAGATCATCGTCATCATTTTGATCGCCATCGAAGTCATTCCCTTATTTTTCAAATAAACGGAACGGCTATTCGCCGGCAGCCCGAATCAGTTTGGATAGCTTGTCACGTTTTGGCAGAATTCCACCGGCAGACGCACCAAGCGGAAATAATCATCAGCGCCCGTGAAGGCTTTCAGGACCTGGCGCTGCTCTTCCCCGTCAACCTTGCCGCCGCAAGCGCCTTCGATCACAAAATCATTGTTTTTAATCACCAGGCGCCCGTCTCCGGCCATCCGCAGATCCGCCGAACCCCCATCGCAGTCAATCTGGCAGTGGGCCTTTGAATCACAATTAAAGAACGAGCGGTAATTCTTATACGTGTTCTTCGCACCGCGAAGAGTGATTTCCAAAGAAAGGACGGTTTGATTGTTGTAGCGTTTGATCTTGGAAAGCTTGGCCTGAATCTTCTGCACCCGTTGCCGGGGAGCCGCCGCCATGTCTGCCAGGCCGTACTCCCGCCCATAACATATGGGTTGTCCGGAGGTGACATCATCGAAGACGGATTTCGCCGCCAGCGCTGCTGGCCCTCCCCCGAAACACAATAGCAGCAATACCAGGAAAATTCGCTCCATCACAGCCCCCCTTTTACTTTTTAAACAAGTGTATCACACTCACCGATATTTCACCCTGGGTGGAAAGTGGGTTCCGATTGTTTTCAAGAAATCAGGAACAGAATTTCTGAAATCTGGAAGACCACTGACACGAACCTTCCCTTTGACAGCGCGTTCGTCAGGATGCTGATAGTCCACAAAGCGCCCTTCATCCACCAAGAAATAGCCGCGGAAATGGCTGGGATCTTTTTGGTGCCCGCTATCAATTCGATAGCGGTCCCCCGAGGTGCCGCTGGCCGCTGAGTTCGTGTAATCCAAGCGGGCCGCCGTGGGATAGCGGTCATATTTAAAAATCCCCTGCTCAATGAAATTCACTCCTTTACGGATGGAGAGCCCTGAACCTCGGATCGTGCTCGCATCCGCCGTGAGCCCGTTGGTTTGCTGAGCGCCATCGGTCAACAGGATGTACTCCCAATATCCCGGATTATTGTACTTGGTGGCGTAGCGGGGCAACGGTTTGATCACCTTATGATCTTTCACTTCTTCTCTTTCACGCGTGGACTCCCGAGCGTAGACCCGGAAAATATCCGTCCCGGGAGGCAATAAATGCCTTAAGAAGGCAATGGAGCGGTTCTCTAAACGGGTGCAGCCATGGGAGCCGGGATTCGTAAAGAGATTCGTAAAAAACCCCCGGGTCAATTCAATGGCCTTGTCCTCATCTTCCCCCCAACCGATGGTGCCGTGGAGCCACTGGTAGTTGGCCCCGGTTTCATCCGCCGGAGTCAAGCGAGCCGCATACCAGCCAAAGGCTCCGTAGATGGTAAACCCGTTGGGACCTCGCCGTCTCCAGCGGGCGGCGCCCAAGGTTTTTGTCGGGTAATGACTGAGGGGTTTGGGAATGTCGGCGATTTTTTGTCCCGCCGTGTACCAGGGAAGGTAATCCCCGGCCCCGTCGGAATAGAACTTCACCCAATCCGCAATCTGAGTATGCCCCAGCCAAGTGATAAACGCCTTGGGGTCATATTTGGTCCCCTCTTCCGGGCGCCCGACCACCGTGTCTGTTTCAAAGACCAGGGTGTGTGGCTCTCCCGGCACCCGGGCTCTTTCGTACACCCGGGTTTTTTCCGTGGCGACGTTTTGGATCACAAAGTATTTGGAGGTAGGGCCCAGCCATTCCACTTCCACCGGGCTCAGATAATCCTTGGAAACATAAAGCTCCGGCGCCACATCCGGGGCCACCTGGGCGGATTTAATGATCTTCACCTGGACAAGGGGCGTGGCCTCGTTCAGAAGATCATAAATTTCCACTACATCATTCAAAGCCAGCTTGCCGACGACATTCGCGTCCGTGGTGGAATTGCTGCTACGGACATTTAAATTCTCAACGGAGACGAAATAATGCTGTCCCACATTCAATTGAGTTTTTTGAGCGAAGGCGACGAAAGGCGTCCCCATCATCCATAAAACTGTTACGGCCTTACAAAGAGACAGAAAACTCATGCGCATTCAGAATGCTCCTTCCTCTCGATAAAATCAAATTTAGGCTCTAGTGTATATAGCGGGAATCAAATGGCGAAGGAATCTCTTTGTCTTTGGCGACGCCCTTCATCAGGTTTTTTTTGACTTGTAAGGGTCTGAAAAAATAAAAAGCCAGGAAAGTTTCCCGGCTTTGACATCCCATTTCTTAAAGAAAATTTTAATGTTTGACCGGACCCGGGCTGGTTTCACGGGCCACCTCATTGAGACAAGAGGTGAAGAAACGCAGAATCATGAACAAATGCACTTCCTCGTCCGCCGCCAATTGCGGCTCCGCTGAATCCTCCGAGAAAAGCTCCTGAGTGACGTAGTTGAGGATTTCCGGCTGACCGTTGAGCATTTCATTTTTCTGGAGTTCCTCGAGCATCGCCTCATCCAGGTGCAGAAGCTTTTCCAGGGCTTCTTCCTGCTCCTCAAAGCGGGCGACCACTTCGTCCTCGGACAGGGCACGCATCTGGGGGTACTTCGCCTCAAAACTCTTCCACAGGATCAGAGCCATCATGAATCCCAGGTCTTTGGCATCCTCACTCATGTCCTCAAGAAATTCCACCACAAAGCCCGCCAGCGCCGCTTGCGCCTCAAAAAGAGCCTGAGAAACGGCATCCAAGTCCTCTTCCTCGGTGATTCCGCAGATGTTGTCGATTGAGTTTTGAATGGTCTGAAAAGGAATGGTTTCCATGGGTGCTCCTTGCAAAACACGAACGTAACGGATTTGCCCTGAAAGGCCAATGAAAAAATGATACATCCCACCCTGAGAAAGCGCTTCATTTTGACTATCAAATCAGCACTCGCCTGACTAGAACTTGTTAGACAGCACCTCCGTGAGATCAGGTTAAAGATACTTTCAAGACCGTCTACTTCCGATATTTCTGTTATTCCCGCCACTTAGGCCGTCGGCACGAGCTTCGCAATGACATTCAGTATCTACTTTCGGAGGTCTCAGATGAAAACAAGACGAATCGCAAAATGGGGTTTTGTCATCATCTCCACATTCATGACGTCATTCTATGTTGAGAACTACTTCGCAACGGAAGAGCTGGAAGAGACCACGGTCTTGGCTTCCAATACGGAAACCCGCCTGCAACACGCCCGCGAGCTTCTCGGTTCCCGCTTCCGTGGCAGCCTGGTTGAAAAAAGCGCCCAAGGCTCCGTCAGTAAGTTTGTCTACACCACGGTTCAGCGCAAACTTCTTGATAAAAAATGGGCGGACCAAGCCCCTGCAGTGAGTGCCATGATCCTGTCGGAGAGTTATAAAAACGGTTTTGACCCCCTCTTTGTTTTAGCCGTGATCCAAACTGAGAGCGGATTTGATCCCAGCATCATCGGCAGTGTGGGCGAAATCGGCCTGATGCAGGTCAAACCCGACACCGGACGCTGGATTGCCCAGAAGGAGAGCATTCCTTGGAAGGGCTCTAAAACCCTCAAAAACCCCATTCTCAATGTGAAAATCGGGGTCGCTTATATGGCCTTTTTAAGAAAGAACTTTGGCGGGGCTGCGGGCCGTTACGTCGCTGCCTACAATATGGGACCCCGGAATGTCCGACGCCTGATTGCCAAGTCGGTCCAACCCCGTGACTACCCCACCCGGGTGATGACCAATTACAAAAGCATGTACTCGGAGTTCATGAAGGTGGGCCATCTGGCAGAACTCTAAAATCCTCTTGTTGTAAATCACAAAGCCCAATAAAAAAGGGAGCTTTTAAAGCTCCCTTTTTGTTTTTGATCCTGCAGCCTCTCAACGGATTAAGAGTTGCGGCTTAAAAAATCCACAATCGCGTCTTTGGGGTGATTGCCCACCAATTGTCCCACTTCCTTGCCGTTTTTAAAGAGCAACATCGCCGGGATCCCGCGGATCCCATATTTGCCAGGAGTTCCGGGGTTTTCATCCACATTCATTTTTACGATTTTAACTTTCTGACCTAATTCCTGGGCGACCTCTTCCAGCTTTGGTCCCAGAGCGCGACAAGGCCCGCACCACTCTGCCCAAAAATCCACCAGTACAGGAGTGTTGGAATTCAGAACATCCGATTCAAAAGAACTATCGGTTACGGGTTTTGTAAATGCTGCCATAATAATCTCCTCATTGATACAGTATATCAAAAATGAGCATAATTGATGAAAAGACAAGGGCACGCAATTACTTTTTTCTAAATAACGCCTTGGTAAAAGTCCGCCTGAGTTCATCCTGGTCCTCAATACCCTTGTGATTCCAGGATTTTGCGAGATCTTGTTGAACCCTCCGGCTTGCCATCTTGTTCAAGCTCTGACGAGGGTCAAAGTCCTTAATTTGGGCCGTGTATTTCTCATATTTAGACACCCGCGCAGCGTCCGTTTTGCGGACATTTTCCAGGTCTTTATGGAGAAGGAGTAGCTCCTCCTCCGTAAACGGCTGCTGGCGCTCAGCCAGGTCAAATTGGGTTCTTTTTCGGGCCGCCTTGGCCGCCACCTCATCCTCGGGGGTGATGCTGAGCTCGCTGTGAGTGGTCAGCTCCTTCCATAAAGACTCCAAGTCGGTGGTTTCTTGCGGTGCTTTGGCCGGGGTTTGCTCCTCGCCGGAGAGATCCAGATTGAACTTGGCCTTGGCCTTAATGAAGTTCTCGCCGTCGTCGTCGTCTTCGGAATTCCCGCGCACTTCCTGGGCCTCCGTGGCCTCGGTCCCGCCTCCGGTTAAAAACTGCGCGTCTTCGTGGCCGAGCGTGCCCCCCATCAGCGAGACCTCATCGGCGTCTTTCAACAGATCCGCGACATGTTTGCCCAGGCGCTCCTGAAGCTGCTGCTCATCAATCCCTAACATCTTTGCGATGATTTGCATCAGACGCAAAGGCGCCACCGGGGCTTCCAGCAGCATATCGGCACGGACCTTGGCAAAATCTTGGGGGTTGGGTTTATATCCGGAGGGAAGAACCAGAATGACCTTTCCCTGCCACCGGGTCATCTCCCGCAGCCGGCGTCCAACCCCCAGGGTTGTCACCTTGCCCGCGCGCCCGGAAGCCACCACGATGTCAGGATTGAAAGAGAGAACATTTTCGCTCAGCGTGTATTCCGTTGAGATGGCCAGAACATCAAAACCCCCTTTTAACAACAGGGTTTGCGCGCCCATCATCTCGGAATATTCTTCGTAGACTAATAGAATCTTACTGTTCACATTAAGATTGTCGGGGATGTCAGGCGGCTGGTCAACAAAGCTTCCTCTGGACAATGGCCGCGATTCCTGCAAGTAAATAAAGCCTAAGCGCGTGCGATGGTTTAATCTAGGGGTTCTATGCTCAGCATTTTTCGCGGAAAAAAAGCAGCCCAATATATCTTCTTTGAAATGCTTCCCGGTTTTATCCTGGGCCTGGTTGTTTTTATCTCCATTATCCTGATGTTCCAAGTCTTACGTCTAACTGAGTTCGCCCTGGTGCATGGCGTGGACCTGAAGACCATTGCCGAGATCGTGGGTTATATCTGCATCTCTCTTTTGCCGGCGCTCTTTCCGATGAGCCTGCTTTTTGCCGTGATTCTCAGCTATGGCCGCCTGAGTTCGGATTCTGAAATCGTGGCCCTGAAGGCCTCCGGCCTGCATATGGGTATGATTCTCACGCCAGCCGTGGTGTTGGCTCTTTTGGTGGGCATTCTCTCGGCGCAGACCTCCTTTGAAATCGCCCCTTGGGGGAACCGGCAATTCGAGGTTCTCTTCACCCGTCTGGGAAACACCAAAGCCGCCGCCACCATCAAGGAAGGAACCTTTTCCGAAGGTTTCTTTGATATGGTCGTCTATGCCAATAAAGTGGATTCCAACAAAGGGCTCCTGGAAAATGTATTTATTTACGATGAACGGGAGGCCGGGGCCCCTCTCACCATCATTGCAAAGCGCGGGATGGTGATCCCGGACCCGAAGAGTCCTGGAAACAATGTCCTGTTGCGCCTGGAGGACGGAGACATTCACCGTAAAACTCAGACCCATACAAAGATCAAATTCGACACCTATGACATCCGTCTGGTGGATCCAATCCAGGACACCTTCCGCGAAAAATCCGCGCAATCAAGGACTTTGGGGGAATTAAGGGACATCCTTAAGCAACCCGACCTGAAGCTGGAGGAGCGAAGAATCTACGAGACGGAATTTCACAAGCGTTGGGCCATCTCCGTCCTGTGCCTGGTCTTTGCCTTGATCGGCGTCGGCCTGGGCACCACAACCAACCGCCGCGCGGCCAAGACCGGAGGCATGATCCTGTGTATCGGCATTATCATCGCTTATTGGGTGTTGTACGTCGCTTTTGAAGGCATGGCTCGGAACGGCCAGTTGCCTCCCGCTCTGGCGGTTTGGACGCCGATTGCCATCTTCGCTTTGGTCGGTGTGAATTCCCTCAGAAAAAACTGGAATTAAACTCAAAAATGAGACTCAAGGGTCGCAACGGACTTGAATAAAATCTTTCGCGGATTTTTTATTTAGATCTTTGGATTTTGTTTTTGGATTTTTTGAGTCAGGCTTCTTGAGATTGGCAGCGGAGGCTCATTTAGAAAAATGAGCGATGCAGTAGCATCCTTACCACCATGGTCATCCTTGACCACATCGCCCCTCCCTTGTTTCTAATGTTAAAAGTAAAGATCGAACTTTTTCAAAGGCTTTTTTCATTTTTTTTCATTTTTTTTGGATATCTGACACACCTCAAATCGCCTCACTAGATACGGATTTTTTCAGCGGGAGGAGTCACTATCTATAGATGGGAGAAAGGAAAGGGAATTGAGTTCACTCCGGAAATACATGCTTAAATCCTCTGCATCGCGGACAGGAGTGGCGCCCTCACTCAATAAATCAAGGTTGCCTAAGTGGGAGCTCTCACAGGGATGCCCAGGAAGGACCAAGACACATTTCCCCAACTGCAGGGTTTTCTGGGCGGTGAGCAAGCTTCCGCTGCGCCGACGGGCCTCCACCAGAAGCGTGAGCAGCCCCAGTCCCGCAATCAGCCGGTTGCGGTCATGAAAAAAGTGTTTTTGCATTCTCTCCGCAAAGGGATACTCACTTAAAAGGCATCCCCCACCCTCAATGATTTTCCCCTGCCAGGCCTCAAGATTTTGCGGATACAAGCGCCCCAGCCCTGAGGGCACCACCACCACAGTCGGGCGGGACTTGCGCAGTGCCAATTGATGGGCCATCTGATCAATGCCTCGGGCCCCGCCACTGACAAGAACCACCGCCTCCCTTTCCAGAAATTTCATCAGGTGCTCTTCCATCCAGAGATGGGACAAAGACGAAGGCTCACGACTGCCCACCACGGCTAGACAAGGGCCTGTTTGCCAGGCGGGATGCCCTTTAAAACTTAAAAACACCGGTGCTCCGGGCATTCCACAAAACGCACTGGGAAAAAGAGAATCCCCTGGAAAGGTAAATCTCACCCCTTGCACCATGAGCTGTTGCAGGTTTTCTTGTTCCTGGCGCAGACCTTCCCGGCGTTCGCAGAATTCCTGGTAAAAAAGGCCTTCTTCCTCGCGCAGGTAGCGGCGCAGCTCTTCCCACGGAGGCGCCGGATTCAGCATGTCTTCGCGCAAACGCCGGTAATTTTTAAGAAAGCGGATATTTTTTTGAATAAGGCTTAAGTGAGTCAAAAGTTCCATGGGCGCTGACAGTGCAAAAACCGGGACCCTTCCAAAACACAGCGGTCGCGGTTTTAAATCCCAGCGCGTCCAAGAAACGAACTCCCCCCGTCCCTCCCGGAACTTCTTTACTATTGAATGAAAGGAATTATAGTAGGGTCTAAAATAGCGATGAGTTTAGGGGATAAAATTCCGCCATGAAAACAAAAATACAATTCAAAACCCCCTCCCAGGAGCGTTCTAAACAAACCGTTGCGGACATTCTTGAAGCCTGCGCCCGCCTGATTGTCCGGGAGGGATACTTTGCCCTGACCACGGATAAAATGGCTCACGAGGCGGGGGTGAGCATCGGCTCCCTTTATCAGTTTTTCGGCAACAAGGAGTCCGTGGTCTCGGCCCTGATCAAAAAGCTCACCGAAGAGGACCAGAGTTCTTTCTTTGAAAAAATGGCCCCTTTCAAAGATCTCCCCCGGGAAGAAAAAATCAGCAAGATGATTGAAGTCGGTTTTGATATCTACCGCCTGCAACCGGATCTAAGGGCTGCTCTGCAGTCCGTGCGTTTTTATCTTATCGACCAGGAGTACGAACATCAGGCGCGCCAGGCATTTATTGATTATATGCGGGACAACCTTTGCCACATCCAACCTCCCCGCGACCGGGACAAGGTGGCCTACGTGGCCGTCACCGCTTTTGTCAGCATCCTCAATAGCGTCACCAGCGACCAGCAGAATTTTGTGAACGACCCGGTCCTGGTGCAGGAACTCACCTTGATGTTTAAAAAATACCTCGGTCTCCTCTGATCCCCGAGGGGCCCGGGGGCTTATAAAGCCAGATCCTCTTCGCCGGAGGAGCTGGTGGCATCCGAGGAGCCCGCAGAATCCGAAGAACCCGCGGAGGCCTTTGCCGTGCCGCCCGCGTAATCCCCAACGAGAACGTCGGTGGAAGAATCCAAAATAAAACCTGTAGAGAAATGATCGGCAAGTTTGATCAGCTTCACAGTGCCGATCACGCGGTCATTTTCCACCGCGACGGAATGGGATTTGCGGATTTTCTCATTCATGAAAATCTGCAAGGTGGAGCCTTCCTGCAAGCCTTCTTTGGCTCCGGCATTCAGAAAGACAATGCTGTCCATGCCAAACATATTCTGGCCGAACCTCTGGTACTCACCCCCGATGATCCGCGCCTGCACCGAGCTGGAAACCAAGGTGGTGCCGGAATTAAATTGCGCAATCCGTCCCGGCATCAGCTTTGCCCCGACCTCGACGGGACTGATGACTTTCTTAACCAGGGCGCGGAACAGATTTTCTTTTGCATTCACGGGCTCTTTGAGTTCCATCTCCCCTTGCACTTCCACCACGGTCGCTTTGCTGGCAAGGATTTCAAAAGGGTCTGAGACCCTCTGTCCATCGGTGTAGGCCACATACTGCTTGATTCCGGGGTCTGAGACCCGCACGACAATCTGAGTGTATTCCCCTGTGCTTTGCTCTTCCGGGAGTTCGAGCTCCACCACTTCCCCCACGGCCGCAGGGGGTTGGTCCGTGACAAAGGACTTCAGATCCTTGGGCGCCGCCTCGTACTTCACTCGCGCCCCGCTCACTTCAAAATCCACTGGCGGGGTATTGACGGCCCCCAGGCGATACAAGGGCAAACTCTTCGGAAGTTTTTTAACCAGAGGGCGGCTCTTATTGCGCGGCGGGGGGATCTTCACCCCTTCAAGCCCCAGGGAGCCATCTTGTTTTTTCTCCAGCACGTGGGTGGGAAGAGCCTCGGGCGCGTCGCTTTTCTGGGCCAAACCCACCGTGGGCGCTTCCGCCATGGTGCCCGGATAAAACTTGATCACTTGCTTGGGATTGATTTCGTGAGGATTCAAAATGTCCTTGGTGTTCAGAGACCACACCTTGGGCCAATAATGGGCATCCCCGAAAAGGGTTCCGCTGATATCCCACAGAGTGTCCTTTTCCTGAACGGAATAGGTGTTGGGCTTGCGATCCGATAGAACCTTTTCCCAGGCGTCTTCCGAGGTCGGCTTCTCATTGTATTTCTTGTAGAGGCGGTGAAAGCGCTCCTCGGTTTTAAGATCCGCGTCGCCGTTCTGAGCTTGCGCAGTCAGAGCCGCAAGCACGAGGCCCCCTGAAATGATTTTTAAAAAAACTTTTTGCACTCGCCCGCCCATCCTTGGAAAGAAAGTGTAACGCTATTTCATCAGTTTAAGTTCGTTCTCCGCACGGAAAGCCTCAGGGCTTCCCGGAAACTCTTTGCGCAGGTTTGCAAAGACCCCTTTCGCCTGGGGCTCCAGTTGCATTTTCTTGTAGGCAATGCCTTTGGCAAATTTTGCTGCCACCACCTTGTTGCTACGCGGATACTGTGTGATGACCTTTTGATAGTATTTAAGGGCTTCAGCATAGTTGCGATTGTCAAATGCCATACGACCCGCCAAATAAAGAACATTATCCGCATAGGCACTGGCGGGAAAGCGAGTCATAAAAGTCTGCATCCGGCTCTTAAAACCAATTTCATCGCTGGCGCGGAAGGCTGCGAAAATCTCTCCATACAACTCGCTCTCCGTCACCTTCGAAGGATCCTTTCCGGTGAGCTCAATCATCAGAGCTTCTTTGCTCAAGGACTCTTTCATATTCTTAGCGGCCTTGGCCTGGAATACGTAAAGACTTAAAACAAAAGTTAAGGTCAAAACACAAGACTGCCTCATCTCTAACCACCTCGCTGTCAAAATCAAGTATGACACGGCAAGAGAATCCACGACAATAAAGAGTTTTCCACATGTTTTGTTGAGTTACTCCCATCCTAGACCTTGGACCATAAGCCAGACAAGGATTTGAGCGTATTGCTGAAAATTTAATCACAAGATAAGTATTTGAATTTACATGATATGTGACGGAAATTTGACGAAAAATAGATCTCCGAATTTCAGATCTTAAATTCCGATTTTTGGCCGCTTCGCGTTCTAATTACAGATTATTTTAGATCTGATCTCTGGTGTGAAAATTGATAAGTCATTGAAACCATGATTTTTATTTTAATCATTGCCCTCCTTTTCAGCCTCAGCCAGAGTTTTTACTTGCCTGAAATCCTGGCAAAGATCTCATGGCTCGGCCACAACTTCTGTTTACAGTCTCTTCCATCCTCCGTGGAAAACCTGAGCAGTTTGGAAGCTTTGGTCTGCGGAAAAAATATGCAAGATCCCGCTTTAAAGTCGCTTCTCGTGCAAAGTTCTCTGATTCATATCTTCGTCGTATCAGGTTCGCACTTTCTTTTTCTGCGTAAAATTTTAGCACACCTTCCAATTCTCAGGAAAATCCCCCTGCTCCTGCTCTCGCTCTATGCCCTGATCACACTCTGTCAACCGCCCGCGGTCCGCGCTCTTGTGTTCCTGGGGCTTGCGGAAATCTCTGAGAGCAAAAAACTTTTTCTCTCCCCCGTGATCTTGGTTTTGCTGAGCACGTGCTTCTGCGTCGCCCTTTTTCCTCAATGGCTCCACTCCCGTTCCCTGATGATGAGCACCATGGCCGCCTTGACGCTAGCTCTCTTATCAGAAATTCAAAGCCCCCACTCCCATCCCGCTGCGGCTCAGATCCTCTTGCAGTCGGCCCTCTTTGTCGCCATGGGAGTATGCCTTTGGGGTCTTGCCAGTTTGCATCCTTTGGGAATTGTCTTAAATGTGCTTCTGGGTCCCCTGATCGGAGGGGGGCTTTTTCTTCTCGCGTTTTTGGTGGTGATACTCCCTCCCCTGCATTGTCTTTTTGACGGAGCCCTCGGGGGTCTTGTCTGGATCCTGACAAAACACAGCGAACTCTTGGCCCTCCGGCCCGAAACAAGACCCCTACCGCTGCTGTGGCAGTGGGTCTGGTTTTTCACGCTGTTTGTTTTTTCCCACTCTTTCTTAATCCGACGCAAACGATGCAAAGCCGCCCGTGGGTAGACCGTTTTTCAGCTTTTTCTTTTTGTTTTTTCTTTCTCCGAGTCTTCTTCACCAGGACCCTCTGGCGTTTCCCTTCTTCATCGTCTGGAATGTGGGGCAAGGGCAGTGGGCTACCTCCGTCGAAGCCCAGACCTGCCACCATTTTGATATGGGAGGGGAGAAAAACCCCCTGTCGCGCCTGCGCTCCTTGTGCGGGACAAAAAACAACGTGCTTTATCTGAGTCACTGGGACTGGGACCATATCGGTTTTTCATTTCCTGCCAGGCGGGTTTTGCAAAAAGCCTGTCTCAGAGTGTCGCCCCTGGGTCCGAGTTCTCCTCGTAAAATGAAGCTTCGCACTCTGTACCCGCCCTGCCTGGACACTCCGGATCCGGAGAGATTTTCCTGGCATGAACTCACCCGCTTCACCGCTCAGGATTTGAAGAAAAAAAGCAATGACCTCAGTCACGTGCTGGTCGCCAGGAAAAAGTACCTGCTCCCGGGGGACTCCTCCTCTTTTCAGGAAAAAATCTGGGGTCCGCAGGCAAAAGATCTGGGAACGGTGCGGGTGCTGCTCTTAGGGCACCACGGAAGCAAAACCAGCACGTCCGAAGAGCTTCTTCGCCGCCTGCCAGGGCTTAAGCTCGCCGTGGCCTCGGCACGCCGCTCCCGCTACGGCCATCCTCATCCCGAGGTCGTGGCCCGGCTGAGAAAATTTAAGATTCCTCTCTTAAGAACTGAAGACTGGGGGAACTTGTGGTTTCAGGAAGGCCGGTCGCCGTGAGCTTAGCCGCACTCCTGATGCAAGGGCTTATTGATAAAATGAGCGTCCAGATTCAAATCCAGCTTCAGGCGTCCGGCGCGACAGGAGTTCTGCAGGGTGCGCACGACCTCCTCCATGTTCGCCTTTAAGGAGGCGTAATCCGCCTCCGTCATCAAGGTCTCGGTTTTGAAAAACCGGCGCGTGGATTCCTGCGAAAGATCCGACCGCAGTTTTAACAAGCGGGCGTAGGTTTCCGGATTCAAATGCGAGAGGCCGCGGAGGAGGCCCGCTTTTTTGGCGAGATTGTCCTTGGTAACACCACAGTCGTTATCCTTTAACATCATTTGTTTCACTTGCACCGCCCCCACGCTGCGCACCTCTTCCATTTCCATGGTGCGCGTGAAAAGGACCTGGGGAACACCCTCCGTCGCCCCGACAAAATAATAAGCTTTCGTGAAGTGGATATTCCCGAAGCGGTCCTGCTGGTTCAAAAGGTGATCCAGAACGATCATATCCGCCACATTTTGCATCTGCACGAGTCTCTGCACATTCCCGGCGGACCACTGGTTGCCGACCAGGCTGCGGAGAGGACGGGAATCTTTTAAGAGGGCATAGATCGGGCTGCGGGACCGGAAGGCGTCCGCGCGGGTTTCAGAACCCCGGGCCGAAAAAAACATCTCCGAGTATTTTTCTTCATCACGGGGGTTGAATTGCAGGGCTCCGTAGGTCTGGGTGAAGTCCGAGGTCAAAAGATCGTCCCGCTTCGGGCTGGCGGGGCCGGCAGCGAGATGTTTTGCATAACCTCTCCAGATTTTCTTTAAAAGGGCATTGCGAGGGTCCACTTTGGCCACGGCTTTTTCCGCCAAAGCCCTGTGGTGCTTAAGATTCATCGTGCGCAGAACCACGGGCGGCACCTGCCCGATATCCCCAAGGATGCGCGAGATGTGGTAGTAGGCTAGGAGGGAGGGGGTGTAACTGCAACTGATGCTGCTTTTGTACTTAGCCAGTTTTTTGGCGTCCTCCTGGGTGCACATCCGAGCTTCCACCTGGGCGGCCGTGAACCCCTCCGGAACGGAGAAAAATTCAATCGCCGGGTTGGTGCTGACCATCTTCGGGCAAAGCGCCACCGGCTCCACGCCCTGCAAAGAGCAAAGTTCCTGCTCCCGTTGCAGATCCTTGGGTGAATAACTGGCATTGGGGTATTTTTTGGGGATCACACAGATTTCCGGGCGGGAGGAGTAGGCCGAGGGAATAGAAATGACCTGCTCTCCGCGAGGAGTGGAGAGGTTCAAGGCCGCGATGGCTGTCGGAAGCAATGAAATAAAAAAAGCTTTCAGCATGCGTGGGAAGCCCTTCAAAGACAGGGCCAAAAATCCATCGCCTGGGACCAAGGAACCGCCTCCAGGCCGGGCCCTCAAGGCTCTTTCCAGGTTAGAGGCCGGAAAACGTCAGGCAATGTCAAAGAGAAGGACACACTGGACCATAGGCCAAATTGAGGATTTAATCTTTTCAGCCCCCACTCAGCTCCAACAGAATAAAGGAATGATTTTTAAAATGAAGCTGACGCCCCTATTGCTGGTTTCGATTCTGTTCCCTCTGTTGGCGCCGGCCCAGGAAGAAGACCCGGGCTTCATCCACTTTTATCAGGATCGTTATGCGCTGAAAAACCCCTATGACAAGCTGGTGAATAACCACGGCGAGGGCCTGGAGAGCTTGTACGGCACCCGCAACGTCCGCGCCGTCTTAAATGGCGTCGTCTACCGTGGCGGCGCCAACAATGCGTATAATAAATACGGAAAGCGCTCCAACCAGAACCCCCTGCCCTTGATCGGTTTAAAAAACCTCTGCGAAGAGGGCTTTGGCACCGCCGTCTACCTTTACACCACAAACTATGCGAGCGCCCCCAAAGCGACCTTCTGCAAATCCGTCTTAAACAGCTCGCACAAACTCAACTACCTTCAGGCCAGCGCTCATATGAGTGAGGACGCCGCCCGTTCTGTTTTAAAATTAATCCATCAGCGGCTCACGAACCCAAGCGACCAGGGGCCGATTTACCTGCATTGCTGGAACGGCTGGCACGCTTCGGGACTGATGTCCGCCTACACCCTGCGCCAGTTCTGCGGTTACACCGCGGATCAGGCCGTTGCCTACTGGAACCGCAACACCGACGGGAACAACGTCGGAAGCAATTACGACCGCCTTCGCGCCAAGATCAAAGCCTTCCAGCCGGATCCCCAGCTTTCAATTTCCCCTGAATTGCAAGCCCTCGTTTGTCCTCGAAGTTAAATCCCCTATCGCCGTCCCCGGTTGCGGGGTGCTGGCAAGACCTTTGCTAGATCTTGTTTCCTTGAAGGAAACAGGTGGTCCGTGAGGCCTTGAGAGGGCTTTCATGTTCCTCAATGGCGCCATCGTCCAAACCTTTGACAAATTTGGCCCGTGGATGGAGTTCGGATGAAGGTCTTTCGCCTCGCTTTAGCAGCGCTTTTACTGAGTGTGCAGGCCCTCGCGCAAAGCGGGCGCTTTGTGACGGTCTCCGCTGTCGGCGACATCATGATGGGGACCAATTTCCCCACAGACACCCTGCCCCCCGATGGCGGAAAAAATCTCTTCCGCGACAGCCGCACCTATATTCAAGCCGCCGACATCCGCTTTGGCAATCTTGAAGGACCGCTTTTTGACGGGGAAAAAAACCTGGATGGCAAAGCCCAAGGGAAGAACCGCTATCTTTTCCGCACGCCTCCCCCCTATGTCGCTTGGCTGGCGGAGGCGGGCTTTAATGTTCTGAGCCTTGCCAATAACCACGCAATGGATTTCGGGGCTTCGGGCCTGGAGTCCACAAAAAATGCCCTTCGCCAGTACGGTATCCAATACTCCGGCAAATACGGCGGCGAGGTGGCGCGCTTTGAGGTGCGCGGCCTGAAGGTGGCTCTGATCGCCTGCGACTTTTATGCCGGTCCCCGCAGCCTGCGCACACCGGAAAACACCTATCAGGAAATCCAGAGTCTCCGCCGCGATTCCGACATCGTGATTGTCTCGGTCCATGCCGGTGCTGAAGGCAAAGAGGCGGAACGCGTGAAAAACGAGGACGAAATCTTCATGGGTGAAAACCGCGGCAACTCCATCGCCTTTGCCCATGCGGCCATCGACTCCGGCGCCGCTCTTGTCCTCATGCACGGGCCCCATGTGCCCCGGGGCCTGGAGGTGTACAAAAATAAACTCATCGCCTACAGCCTTGGCAACTTCGTCACCGGACGCGGAATCAACATCCTGGGTTTCGCCGGCCTTGCGCCTCTGTTAAGGGTGCAACTGGACGAGAACGGAAATTTCGTGGGCGGGCATTTGGCCTCTTTCCGGCAACAGCGCGAAGCCAATGCCACCGTCTTTGACGCCAGCCAAGCGGCTTTAAATCTGATCAAAGACCTTTCGGCGCTTGATTTTCCGCAATCCATGCCGCAATTTGATTTAAATAGCGGACAAATCTCCCCCTAGGAACAGGACACAGATGGCTCTTTGCCCTTGCGGATCTGAAATAAATTATGAGGACTGTTGCGGCCCTTTTCACAAGGGGGAGGCCACAGCGCCCACCGCGGAGAAGCTCATGCGGTCCCGCTACTGCGCCTTTGTTAAAAAAGATTATGCTTATCTGGAAGAAACCCTGGATCCGCAAACCCGCCTGAAATTTGACCACGACGGCAACCGCGAGTGGGCGGAGAAGGTGACCCTGACCCGGCTGGAGATTTTACGCTCCGAGGAATCCGGCACCAAGGCCCTGGTGGAGTTCAAGGCTTATTTCCGGGAAGAGCAAAACGAATGCATCCACCATGAAATCAGCAAATTCCGAAAACAAAGTGGTGTTTGGTACTTCCGCGAAGGAAAGGTCCTCCCGCCGGGAACGTAAAAAAAATTACAGTGCCCTGACCCCGAAGCACTCCCCCCTTGCCGCAGGGTCTTGAATCCATTAAAACCGGCAAATTCTCATTCCAGGAGCTCTTCATGCGATTGTTGATCATCGGATGCTTTTTTATTTTCCCCGTTGCCGTTTTAGCGTCCCCCCTGCTTCCCGTCTTCAAAAACCCCATGGCCATGACCATCACGCAGACTCTGGTGGCGCCGGAGAAAGACAAATCCGTCCGCGCCAAAATCACCCTTCTGCCCGAGCGAAAACAAGTCCCGTTTTTTGAAGAGGCCGGGGAATTAAAATTCACCCACCGCCTTCAGAAAGATCCCCGCGCCCCCATGGTCTTTGTCATTCCCGGGGTTGGCGGGACCTCGGAAGCCCCCGGGGCCCTGTTCCTGGCGGAACAACTTTTCAATGCGGGCTACCACGCCATCACCCTTGATAACGCCTTTTCGTGGACCTTCACCGTGGCCGCCAGCCGCAGCGGTCTTCCCGGCTATGCTCCCCGCGACGCCGTGGATCTCTACGGAACGCTGGAAAAGATCAGCCAAAAGCTTGCCAAAGAAAAACACCTGCGCCCCCGTTCTTACGCCCTGGCCGGGTATTCCCTGGGCGCCCTCCAGGGCCTCTTCCTGCACCGCCTGGACCAGGAGGTTCAGAAATTTCACTTTCAAAAACTCCTTTTGATCAACCCGCCCCTGGATATGATGTATGCCATGGAGCGATTGGATCAGATGTTTGCCGTCGGCGAGGCCCTTCCGCGCTCCCGCAAAGTGGTCGTCTTCAACCGGGTTCTGAAGGTGGGGCAAAAATACCTGACCGCCAATGCGGATCTCGGCAATCCGGCGCTTCTACAGAGTGCGTTTGATGAAATGGATCTCAATGATCAGGATCTGGCATATTTGATCGGTGGGAATTTCCGGGACACCCTTCGCGATGTCATCGTCACAAGCCAGCAAGTGGAAGACCTGCATATTTTAAAAAGCCCGATCTCCCGGTACCTCCGCAACGAGCGTTTCGAAGAAGCCCGTGGCCTCTCCTTCAACCAGTACCTGACGCTCTTTTTATTCCCGCAGGTGGTGAAACTTAAAAAGCCGGGCTTTACCCCGGCCGATCTCAACGAGGAGGTGAGTTTCTATCAATTTGGGTCCTACATCCAGGACCACGGGGATATTTTCTTAATCCACAGCAGTGATGACTTCTTGTTGAAATCCGGGGATGTCTCCTGGCTTCAGGACACCTTTAAGGAACGCGCCCTGATCTTCCCGGCGGGAGGACACTGTGGCGCGATGAATTTTCCGGAATTCAAAGCCCAGCTGAAGAAGATTTTTAAGTTTTAGGCCGGGGCTTTCTCACATCTGGTACGCTTTGTAGTCCATTCCCAGATCGCGGGCCACGGGCTCATAAACCACATGACCGCCGTAGACATTTAAACCTTTCAAGAGGTTTCTGTCCCTGGCCACCGCCCCTTCCACCCCCAAAGCCGCCAACAACGAAGCATACTTCAGGGTGACGTTGGTCAGAGCGTAGGTCGAGGTGCGGGGCACAACCCCGGGCATATTCGGAACACAATAGTGAATCACTCCGTCGATCTCGAAAGTGGGCTGGGAGTGGGAGGTGGGACGGCAGGTCTCAATGCAACCGCCTTGGTCCACGGCCACATCCACCACCACAGACCCCTTGGACATTGAGGAGATCATCTCTTTAGAAACCAGGGTCGGGGCTTTCTGGCCGGTGATCAAAACCGCGCCGATCACAAGATCGGATTCCCGCACGGCCTCTTCAATGTTTTTCGCGTTTGAAAACAGAGTCATGCAGCGGCCCTGGAAAATATCATCGAGATATTCCAAGCGGGCGGTGTTCACGTCTAAAATCGTCACGGAAGCCCCCAGCCCCACAGCCATTTTCGCGGCATTGGTGCCCACCACCCCGCCTCCGATAATGGTGACCTTCCCGGGTTTCACTCCAGTGACCCCGCCCAGCAGGATCCCTTTTCCGCCATGGTCTTTTTGCAGGTAAAAAGCCCCGATCTGAGTGGCCATCCTTCCGGCCACCTCGGACATGGGAGTCAGAAGAGGCAAAGCGCCGTCCGGCGTTTCAATTGTCTCGTAGGCAATGGCCTTCACTTTTCTTTCACAAAGAACTTTGGTCAAGCGGGGCTCCGCCGCCAAATGAAGGTAGGTGTAGATGATCTGATTCTCCCGCATCAGATCGTACTCCTCCGGCAGCGGTTCTTTGACCTTCATAATCATATCAGCTTTGGCGTAGACTTCTTTTTTATGATCAATGATTTGCGCGCCGGCTTTTTCGTAGTGTTCGTTGGTGATGCCGCTTCCCAGTCCCGCGTCTTTTTCCACCAGAAGGGTGTGCCCCTCTTTCACGAGGTGGCGGACGCCGGCTTCGGTGATCCCCACCCGGTTTTCTGAAATCTTAATTTCCTTAGGAATTCCAATGATCATCGTCTTCTCCTCCGGATTTGTTTTGTTATGATGAACGCGGGACCACCCAGCCTGAGAAGCGCTGGACTTCTTCGCTGATATCAGCTCCCAGCTCCACGTGCCGGAAGCACTGGGGGGAATCCATAATCTTGCGGACAAGCTTATTCATGATGTCGTGGCCCGCCTTATAAAGCACCACATGCCCCATGAGAGGCATCTCCAAAGTCACCAGATCCCCCAAAGCATCCAGCGTCTTGTGACGAACAAATTCATCGGGAAAGCGAAGACCTTCCGGATTAATGATGCCAGACTCATCAAGGACGATGGCGTTTTCAAGACTGCCGCCTTTGGCCAGTCCCCGGGCCTTCAGGGCTTCCACATCCCTCAGAAATCCGAACGTGCGGGCGCCGGCGATGTCTCTTCCGAAGGATTGCTCATTCACATCGATATCCATTTTTTGAAGACCAATGGCCGGATGCGGGAAATCAATCGTCACCGTGAGGCGAAGACCGTGATACGGCACCACATAGGCGTGCTTCTCGCCTTCGGAGAAATAAATCGGCTCGGTGATGTAACAGTATTTGCGGGGTTGGTCCTGCTCCACCAGACCCACTTCGAGAAGAGCTTTGAGAAAATTCCGGGCGCTGCCGTCGCCGATGGGAATCTCAGGCCCGTCCAACTCCACAAACAAATTGTCAATGCGGAGAGCGGAGAGCGCCGACAGGCAGTGCTCAATGGTCGCCACACTAAACTCCGGCCCCCCGATGGTCGTGGCGTGGGAGGTGGCTTGAACGTTTTTAGCAGACACCTTCAGGGAAGGGCTTCCCGGCAAATCCGTGCGGACAAAGTAAACTCCGGTGTTGGGAGGCGCGGGCCGGAACGTCAGGGTGCAAGGGTCCCCCGAATGGATGCCAATCCCATGGACCACGGTTTTTTTATGGATCGTCTTTTGCAAAAACATCGGTCTATTTTAGCTGAGTCCTTGGCTTAATGTCAAAAGAAGATGCCCTCTTAACCGGGCATCCTTACGCGGAGATGGCCGACCTCCGCCTCTTTCCAGTTTTTCACTTTGGGCTCAAGGTAGTCTTTGAGAACGTGAATATTTTCCTCGCTAAAGACGCCAAGCTTTTGCAGCAAGAAAGCCGTGGCGGCCTGGGCCGCCCGGGCCGCCCCATCCTCCGCCTTGACGGCAAAGGCCCAGGATTTCTCCGGGATCACACCGCAAAAAACCCCTTCCGCCCCGTTCTTGACGAGGCAGCGGCCTTGCGCCTGCTGAATCACGTCGGTGGCAAAGCTGGCGGTGCCCGACAAATAAAAAGGCTCGCGGCGAACGGCATCGAGAATCCGCTGGGCGGCTCTTCGGCGCGTCTCGCCTTCTTTGGGGTTCACCAGGGCCTGCATCCCGATGGCCATGTTCTGTAAGGGCAGGGCGTAGGTGGGAATGCCACAGCCATCCACGCCCCAATGCGCCTTCTCATGATTGAAACGCGTCACTTCAGAGAGAAGCTTGCGCAAACGCACCTGGGCCGGGTGGGTGTAACGCTCATAACCCTCGGGGTTTTCCTTTAAGTGCAGGCAGGTGGCGATGATCCCGCTGTGCTTTCCCGAACAATTATTCATGACAGGAGAGGGAGAAAGGCCCCGGCGGATCATCTCGTGGGCGGTGGCCTCGTGCGCCGGCGCATGGGCGCCGCAGGCCAGCTGGCTTTCATGAATCCCCACTTTTTTCATGATCTCCGTCGCGGCAAGAATATGATTTTTCTCTCCGCGATGAGAGGAGCAGGCCAGGCAAAGATGCCGGTCTTCAAACCCGAAAGCCTCGGCCGCGCCGGATTCCACCAGAGGGAGGGCTTGCAGCATTTTGATGGCCGAACGGGGATAAGTGAGATACTCGGGGTTCCCCCAATAAAGGGCCGGAACCGCTCTTTCATCCACAACCACAACCATGACTTGGTGTTGGCTTTCCACCACCGAGCCACGAAGAACTTCAACGGAAAGAGGGCTTCTTGATTTCATGGCAATTCCTGTTTTGATCTAATTGGCCAAAGGAGATTCAAAAACCTGGTTTTTTGCAAATTCCGTGATCATGCGGCCGCGCTGGGTTTTTTGCAAAAATCCTTCTTGCAGTAAAAAGGGCTCGTAGACCTCTTCAATGGTGTCGCGCTCTTCACTGAGAGCGGCGGCGATGGTCTCGATCCCGACGGGGCCGCCCGCGTATTTTTCCTGAATCAGTTGCAAGATCCGACGGTCCATCTGATCCAGACCGAAGCGGTCCACTCCCAACTTATTCAGAGCGGAGTTCGCCAGGTCCTGGGTGATCAACCCGTTGCCTTGCACCTGGGCAAAGTCCCGCACCCGCTTGAGCAAGCGGATGGCCACCCGCGGAGTGCCGCGGGAGCGGCGGGCGATCTCTTCGGCCCCCCCGGGTTCGATGGCGATATGAAGAAGCTTGGCATCTCTTTCCAGGATCTGCTGCAAAGAGTTCTTGTCATAAAAATGAAGGCGCTCGACAATCCCAAAGCGGTCGCGAAAGGGCGCGTTCAAAAGCCCTGCCCGGGTGGTGGCGCCGATCAGGGTGAAGGGGGCCAGCTGGAATTTCATCGAGCGCGCGCCCAAGCCCTCCCCGGTCACGATGTCGATATAAAAGTCCTCCATCGCCGTATAGAGATACTCCTCCACCTGGCGGCTGAGACGATGGATTTCGTCAATGAACAGAACAGAGTAGGGTTTAAGACTGGTGAGAATAGCCGCCAGATCGCCCTTTTTATCAATGGCCGGAGCGGAGGTGGCTTTAAAATCCACGCCCATGCTGTTGGCGATGATCTTTGCCAGAGTGGTTTTCCCGAGTCCCGGAGGACCGCTGAGCAGAGTGTGATCCAGAGCCTCGCCGCGGCCCTTGGCGGCGCTGACAAAGATTTTTAATTTATCTTTGACTTCATGTTGTCCCGGAAAATCCTCAAAGGTCTGCGGACGCAAAATATTTTCCCAGGATTTTTCACCCTCCATCGGCTCGCCTTCTAAAATACGTCCCACTCCCACCTCATTATTCATCCTGATCTCCATCCTCTATTCTCCACTTTCCATCTCATCCGCTACAGCGGATGAGATAACGCCGCGAGGCCGCGCCGGACCCCCTCCTCAATATCCGCATCGTGAGCCAGGGTGGAGACAAACTGTTCCACCGCCTGCGGCCGGAAACCCAAATTTAACAAAGCCGACGTGATTTCGGGATGCGAACCTGAGGGCTTTTTCTTCCCATTGGCGCCGGTTTCCAGCAAGACCAATTTGCCCTTCAGGGTCAGAATGATCTGCTCGGCGGTCTTTTTGCCGACTTTTGGCAAACCGGCCAGCGCCTTGGCGTTGCCGCTTTCCACCATTTCGTGAATTTGCGTCACGCGGGCCCCGGAGAGAATACTGAGAGCCATCTTCGGCCCGACCCCGTTCACTTTTAAAAGCGACAGGAATAAATTCTTTTCTTCCTTGGAGTGAAACCCGAAAAGCTGAAAAGCATCTTCGCGGACGTGCGTGTGAATCCACACGATAATTTCTTTTCCGAGACACTCCTGGAGATCCGATAAGGTGTTGGCCGAGGCGAGAATTTCGTATCCCACCCCTTGCACATCCACCAAAGCGGTCTCGGCCCCGACTTCAACTAAAATCCCCTTAAGATAACCGATCATAACACCCTCACTAAGGTCCTCGTTGCAAACCCTCTAGAGCTCCACCGCGCGCCGGAGCAACTGCTGCTTCTGTAATTCAAAGGCATGGTGGCAGGCCATCGCCAGAGCATCCGAAGAATCTAAGTACTCAATTTTCGGCAAACGCAAGAGGGATTTTAACACCGCCTGCACCTGCTCTTTCGTGGCGCCCCCATTGCCCACCACGCTCTTTTTGACGATGCGGGTGGCGTACTCATGCACCTTGGCGCCGCCACGCATGGATTCATACATGATCACGCCGCGGGCGTGCCCCAACTTAAACGCGCTGTCCGCATTCTTGCCCAGGAAGATCTTTTCAATGGAAACCTGATCCGGACGGTATTTTTCAATCAATTCCCGAAAAGCGCCGCCCAATTCTAACATACGCTGGGCAAATTCACCATCCACGGTCATGACAATCACCCCGTGAGTGACGTGGATCAATTGTCCCCGCTGAACTCGGACCAAACCAAAACCTGTGATGCGCGAACCGGGATCGACGCCTAAAATCAATGAACTCATGGAGGTATTTGAAGTCTTCTCCCAAGGCAGGTCAATAAAAAGGTCTATTGAAATTCCCCTCTGGAAATGCCATGATCTTTTCAGGGAGGGCCCTGATGGCCAGAATTGACGCCAGCGCCATTGAAAAATATCAGGTGATTCTGCAAAAAGATCCCAATTCCCAGGTCTTCGCTCCCTTAGCCGAAGCTTATCGTGAAATGAATATGCTCAAAGAAGCGGAGCAGACCGCTCGCCTTGGAGTGAAGCGTCACCCGAATTTAGCCTCAGGTTTTGTGATTTACGCCCGTATCCTAAAGGATCTGGGACGCCTGGACGAGAGCCTTAAACAAGTGCAAAAGGCCGTGGAACTTTCTCCGGAAAACATTCTGGCTCACACCTTGCAAGCCGAAATTTATTTACAAAACAAGCGTCCCAAAGAAGCTCTGAAGGCTTTTAAACGGGTTCTTTTCCTCAACCCGCAAAGCGAGCGGGCCCGCAAAGCCGTGGCCAAACTCGAGAGCCTCACGGCGGATGAATACGAAGATGATGTTTTTGAAATGAGCAAAATCGCCAGCCTCAAAGAGCAATTCTGGGCGGAAGAGGAAGAAAAAAAAGAACGCCAGGACCCGGTTCCCAAAGCAAAGGCCGAAGCCACTGCGCCCCGGGCCTTGGAACGAATGCTCTCTTTGATTGACGCCTTTATTGTCCGGAGTGACTTAAATAAGGCCAAGATGCTTCTCAGCGACACTCAGACTGAATTCGGGGACCATCCGGAAATTCTGCAAAGAATGAAGCTTCTGCACAGCCGCAGCGGCGCCATGATGGCCGCCACGACGGAAGCGGATGAAGCCACCCCTTTAAAACCTTTGCCCTCCCGGGAAAAATCCCTGCAGCAGAGAAAACTCGAAGTTCTCGAGATGATGCTTCGCAATATCAGCGCCTATCGTCAGCTTTAATTTTGACCAGACCCCGTCTTCTCAGATTATATTGGCTCCTCCATATTTACTCTAGACGAGGATACTCATGTACGAAACAGCCGATTTTAAAAAGGGTCTCAAGGTCATGGTTGAGGGCAAGCCTTACGTGATCGTTGACTTTCAACACGTAAAGCCAGGCAAGGGCAATCAATTCACCCGCACCAAGTTAAGAAACATGCTCACAGGACAAAACTTGGAGGTCACCTTCAAGTCCGGTGAAAAGTTTGAAGTTCCCAATGTTGAAAACAAAGAAATGACGTTCCTGTACAAAGATGATTCCGGTTACGCCTTTATGGACCAGGAATCCTACGAACAGATCTCCATGACCGACGAGGATCTGGGAGATTCCCGCTTCTACCTCACTGAAAACTTGAAAGTGGTGGTTTTATTTTACAATGAAAAAGCCGTTGCCGTGGACGTTCCAAAGGCCGTGAATTTAAAAGTGGCCAAGTCAGATCCGGGCATCAAAGGGGACCGTGTCTCCGGCGCGACCAAACCTGCGACCATGGAAACTGGACTTGTGGTCCAGGTCCCTCTTCACATCAACGAAGGCGATGTTCTGCGTATTGATACCTCCTCTGGGGACTACGTCGAGCGCGTGAATATGAAATAAGCCTTTTCCTTTTCTCTTTGCGACTTTCGCCCTGAAAAAACCGACTTTTTTCAGGGCTTTTTTTTCTCTTTTTTTTGCAAATTCGCAACGCGTTAAACCTCCAGATTCATTGAAAAATGGCCGAAAATGAAAGAACGGATCCATGACGGATTCTGGAGGCCTTTTTGACGCTGTCCCTGGAACTGGAAATAAAAACTCTTCTGGAAAAATTCGGTGATCCGGAAGTGGTCGGCGAAAAGCTCGTGGAGTTTTTTGAAAGCCATTCGCAGGAGTGGTCGGCGGAGAGTTTGCAGGAACTGGCGCGTTTTCTGCTCAGCTGCGGCCTCTATGAACCACTGATCCGTTTTTGCCTCAGCCACTTCAACCGTAAAAATTTCGTTCTGCCATGGCCCTACCTTATCGAGGCCCTGGTGCGCGGGCTTCCCTCTCTCAGCCCGGAGGTGTTGAAATTCCTGCGCCAGGGGATCGAAGAAGAAAAGGCCGAGGATCAGGTGTGCCTGGCCGAGGGGGCGGAAAAGATCCTCGATCAGGTCGCGCAAAGAAAAAACAATCTCAGAAGCCGGCGCCACAAGATGGCCAGCCACATCAAACAGCAAATGTTGGATGAGTTGCTGACCTTGCGCACCCAGCAGCTCTATGAGCAGGAAAAAATCACCCTCGACAAAATGAAAAGAATGTTCCCGGGGGATTTGGATATTCTGGAGGAAATCCGCCAGCACAAAGAGCGCTACGCCATGGATATTCTCTCCCGGCGGGCGTCCCGTCTGCTGCGAACACGGGAGGCTCTGCCAGAGGCCGCCGCCTCCCCAGAGACTCTGGCGCTGATTCAGGGCTTAAAGACCTCTTTGATTGAAGCCGCACGCACCTTTCCGGACCTTGCTTATGATTTTGCCGTCGCGGCGGCGATGATCGAAGAACCCGAAGCCAGTCTGGCCATTCTGGAGTCTCTGGATCTGAGCCCGCAGCAGCGGTGGTTCTATCTTGAGGTGAAGATTCAAAGCCGCCACTTTCTGGAGGTGCTCAACGAACTCAATCAACTGGAATTGATCCTGGCCTCCGACCCCGAAACCTTTTACGCCAGCGCCTATCTGCGGGCCCAAGCCTACTGGGGCCTGGCGCAGAAACATGTGGCCATTGAAATCCTGGAATCCATCCTCAACGTGCGGCCGAACTATCGCTCCGGGTCCGCCCTGCTGGATGCGTGGAGATCCCAATGAAACGGGTTCTTCTGATTCTGCTCCCCCCGATTTTATTTGTCGCGCTGCTTGGGATGGCCCTGAAGTACTGGGCGGTGCCGCGGGCGGAAACCTGGGCCCTGCGCCAGTTAAAGAGTTATTCTGAAAAACATCTCCCCGTGGTGATCGAAGCCGAGAGCCTGCACTTTCATCTCCTGAAAGCGGCCGCCAGTGTGGATAAAATCTCCGTCACCAGCAAGGCGGGTTTGCAAAAATACTCTGACAAAATCCAGATCCAGAGTCTGAGGGCGAACCTCGATATCTTCCAGCTTCTCACCGGCCGCGTGCAAATCAACGCCCTGATCGTGGAAGGCCCCGAGGGCCGGGTGCAACTGGATCCCTTTTTTGCTGGAACCTCAAAGCCGGAGCCCCTGCCTCTGGCCCTGGTTTTTGAATGGCTCGAAAAAATCCCCGTGGAACGCGTCTTTGTCCATCAGATGGATCTGGAACTGGAGTCCCGGGAGCACAACTCCAAGGCGCACTTGCAGAAAGCGGATCTGCTTTTGGGCAATCACCAGAACTCGCTGAGCGGGCGCCTGGATGTTCCGGATCTGCAACTGGCTTTTTTCGGTCACACCCCCCTGCACACCCGCGTGGACATCTCCGCCGTCCTGGGCCGGGACACCTTGCGCATCACCCGCGCGGGCGCCCGTTACGGGAGTTCGGAGGTCATCCTCAAGGGGGAATTTGATAAATTCTCGCAAGCCCCCCTGCATCCCCGCGCCAGCTTCGAGGGCAACGGCCAACTCTTCTTACAGGAACTCATGCGCGAGGTGCGCCCGATTCTGTCGGATTACAAGCTGCCGGCGCTTCAGGGGGAGGCCACTGCCAAAGCAAATATCAAAATCGATGGCCTGCAAAAAATCTCCGGCACCATGAACCTGAAAACAAAAAACGTCTCTGTCTCCTCCTTCTCCCTGGGCAACGCCACCGTGCTGGGAGTGTTTAAAGGCCAAAGCCTGCTTTTCCCGGAAATCCATATCCAGCATCCCGCCGGGCAGGCCAAGCTTCTGAACGCCGATCTGCGGCTGAATGAAAACCTCGAATTCAAAACCGAAGCCGACATCAGCCGCCTGGATCTGCAAAAGCTCTTTCTGTCCCTGAACCTTAAATCCGTTCCCGTGTGGGCCGATTTAAAAGGCACTCTCCCCTGCCAGGGCCAGTTCAAAGCGCCATTCAAAATGAGCTGTGAAGGCCAGATCAGCGCCGACAACCTGCTCGTGTCCTCCAGTTACTCCCATCCCCACAAAGATGTGGTCGTGGATATCGCGCATATGAGCGCCAAGGGCCGCACCGAAATCACCGACAAGGCCGTGACCTACTCGGCGCAACTGCAATTGGGGGAAAACAGCGGCGAGAGCGCCGGCACCATCGAGTATGCCAAGGGATTCCGCATCAGCTACAGCACACCTCAGTTGGAGTTCTCCCAGATCCGCAATCTTGCCAATTTGAAGTTCAAGGGCTCCGCCGCCCTGGAAGGCACCACCTCCGGGGATTCCCAAAAGGCGGTGTTTTCCATGAAGCTGAAAGCCCGGGACTTCTCGTTTGAAAACTATTACCTGGGGCAACTGGCCGGGACCCTCGGATACCAGCAAGGACACCTGCTTCTGACGGACCTTCAGGGCTTTTTGCCAAAGTCCAGCTATCAGGGCTCCCTGGACATCCACCTTGCTGAAAGCCGGATCGTCGGGCGCATCTCCGCCCCGACCCTGGATCTTGCGGATCTGGTGAAAGTCTTTGAAGCCCACTACCAGTTCCCGCTCTCAGTGCGCGCCCTGGGAGCGGCAGAGATGTCATTCTCGGGCCCCTTGGACTTCTGGAAGCTTTCTTACCAACTGGATTCCAGCTTTAAAAACGGACAACTGGCCGGGGAATCCTTTGAGTCCCTGGCGATCAACGCCCAATCCACCCAAGGGACTCTGCAGTTGCAAAAAGCGTTTATTAAAAAAAATCAGACCCTAATCACCGCCAGCGGCGGATGGAGCCCCCACAAAGAACTGAATTTCCGGGTGGAGGGACGGAATTTCCGACTGGATGAATCTGACTTCATCACCCGCCTCAGCAACAACGTTTTCGGGATTTTGAATTTCGGCAGCCAGATCAAAGGCACCGTGGCGGAGCCGGAGGTGTCTCTCCGCGGCAGTATCACCGAAACGGTCCTCGATGAACAGGAGACCCCCTCCTCGTTTTTTGATATGAAAATCCGCAGAAACCTGATGGAGGGCAATGCCAATCTGTTTGGCCACCGCATCCAGGCCGACTGGCTTCTGCCCTTTGATGACTCCCCCCTGCGCCTGCGCTTAAAAACCGTGGACTGGAATTACGCCTCTTTGCTGGCGGTGCTCAACGGGAATATTTATCAAAATGAATATGACTCCAGCATCACCGCGGATGTGGACTTGCGCTCTGAGACCGGCCAGTGGCAGAAGGCCAGTGGCAGCATTCAAATCAAAAACCTGTTTTTAAAGCGCGGCGCTTTGAGCTTCCGCAACCCCGACCCGATCCAGATTCGCATGGATAGCGGCAAGATCCGCATTCAGAATTTCAACCTCGAAGGGCCGCAAAACAGCATTCAGTTGCATGGCCAGGATTTCACTCTCAATCACTTGAATGTCAATCTTGTGGCAAACACCGAGTTAAGACTCTTTCATATGTTCTTCCCTTTCTTTGATGATTTGGGCGGGGCCATCCAGGCTTCTGCCACGGTCTCAGGCTCTCTTTTTAAACCGCAGATCCTCGGGAACCTGACCACGAATAACAGTTTTGTGAAAATCAAGGGCTTTCCCCATCCGATTGAGCGGATCCGCGCGGAAGTGAACTTCTCGCAAACCAAGGTTCTGATCAACTCCGTGAAAGCGCAGATGGCCGGCGGCGTGGTGAGCGCCGAAGGGAATATCACTATCAACGAATATCGTGACATTCCCACCTCCATCCGCATCAACCTGGAGGGCGTGAACCTGAACATTCCCGAAAAGGTCCGCTCCTCCGGCTCGGCGGATCTGGTGCTTTCGGGAAAGTGGTTTCCGTTCCTGCTCTCGGGCACCTACAAGGTCAGCAACGGCGTTTTTGAACGGGAGTTCACCGACAGTTCCGGAGTTAGCACCAATAACAACAACCGGCAGAGCGCCTACTTACCCAAGATCCTGCGCCAGAGCGCCTTTGAATCCCTGCTTCTCGACATCCAGATTATTTTTGAAAAAAGTTTTCTTGTGAAAAACTCCATGGTGGACGGCGCCGTGCAAGGAAGCCTGCAGGTGAAGGGGCCGGTGTCCAACCCCATTCTCCTCGGGCGCTTGCAGGCGGACAAAAACACTCGCTTGATGTTTAAAGATAACGCCTTTGAAGTGCAAACCGCCAACATCCTTTTTAACAACCCCAATGAGATCAATCCCGATATTTATGTTTCCGCCCAAGCCCGGGTGAATGACTACGATGTGAAAATCCTCGCCCAGGGCCCGGCCAAGAACTTAAAAAGCATCCGCTTAACCAGCGTTCCGCCTCTGCCGGAGCAGGATATTATCTCTCTTTTGGCTCTGGGGGTGACCTCCTCTCGCCTGGATTCCAGCGCCCAGGGGCGGGACGGGGGCCGGGAGCAAGCCCTGCAGGCGGGGTATGAGTTGGGTTTTGCGATCATGGCTCAGCCGATTAAAAAACAATTCCAGGACCGCCTGGGGTTGAATGTGCAGTTAAGCTCCTCTTTTGATACCACCCGAAATATCAGCGTGCCAAAAGTCACCGTCAGCCGTAAGATTTCCAACAAGGTGAATGCAGCGGCCAGCCGAACCATCGGCACGGAAGGAACGGACGTGGAAGTCAAATTGCGGTACTTGCTCAATCAAAATGTCTCCGTGATCGGCAGCTTTGAGAACAGCTCCGCCCAGCAAAATGGGCAGGGCCTGTCCAACACCACCCGCCCGAAAGACAACGTCTTTGGCCTGGATCTGGAATTCCGGAAGGAGTTCAAGTAGTGCCCGTGAAGCTCCTTTGCCTTTTGGGATTTTTGCTTTGTCTGGCCGTCCCCGGCGCCTGGGGCGCCGAAGGGGGCCGTCGCTTGAATCTCTCGGCGCTGCCGCCGGAGATCCGCCAAGAGGTTCTTAAACGCTTCCCGCAAATCGCAAACTCCCGGGTCTCCCTGGAAACCGTGGATGAAGTGATTCGCTTTTTGCAGCTCCGCCCCGAGTTTGACTTGGTTCAGGTGTTAGACGCCGGGGGCGGGCAACTGAAGCTCAATATCGAGCGCTCCACGCGCATTGCCCGCATCCGCTTTGAAGGACTCCATGCCCTGCCCGAGTCGGAGGCCCGCCAGGTCTTCGGTTTGAATGTCGACGACGTGCTCAACCGGGACCAGCTCATCACCGGCGGGGAGCGCCTGACCCAGCACTTCCACCAAATGGGGTACCGCAACGCCTCGATTGATATTGAAATCCCCCCGGAGGACAAGGGGGAGGGCAAGGGCAATGTCGAGTTGGTGGTCAAGATCAAGGAGGGCGTGCAGACCCTGATCGGGGCGGTCTCCTTTGTCTCGCCGAATAGTGATTTGAACAAAGCCCTCGAAGCCCAGAGCGCCCGGAACAAGGGGTATGCCCTGACGGATTCGCAACTGGCGGAAATGCAGAAAAAAATCCGCGACTACCTTAACTCTAAAAACTATGTGCGCACGGAAGTGTCGAGCCCTGAGATCATCTTTAACGCGGATGAATCCCGGGCCAACCTGACCTTCCGCCTGGATAAAACCGAAGCCTACAGCATTGAGTACGTGGGCAACCGCGAGATCTTCACTTCCAGCCTGGATAAGGCTTTGGATCTGGGGAACTTTTATTCCGCCAATCCCAATATCGGCTCGGAGCTCAGTTCCAAGATCAAAAATCTTTATCTGTCCCGGGGCTTTGCCCGGGTTGAAGTCCAAAGCGAGGACACGGAGGGGCGGCGCCCCTTCACGCGCAAGATCGTTTTTAATATCGAGGAAGGGCCGCGGGTGAGAATCACCAAGTACGATATCACCGGAAATCTCTCGCGCCCCGTGGACTACTATGTGAAGCTTCTAAAAAAGCACAGCTCGGACCTGATCCAAAGCGGCTTTTACAATAAAAATGACCTGGATCAGGGCTTTGAGGCCCTGCGCATGGAACTGCAGAACCAAGGTTATCTTCTGGCCCGGATCAACTCCACCCGCACCCAATACAACAAAGAAAAAAACCAGGTCTCCGTTTACGTCAATCTGGATGAAGGCCCTCTGACCCGCATTGAGAGCATCCAATTCACCGGCAACACCCGCCTGCCAGCCGAGGAGCTTTTGCAGGTGGTGGATTTAAAAACCGACCAGCCCCTGCAACTGGGACGGCTGGAACAGGCGATTCAAAACCTGAAAGCCCACTACCAGGAAAAAGGTTTCATCGACATGATCCTGCTCAATGAGAAGGAGGATCTGGTCACTTATAATGAAAACAACACCCAGGCGCGGCTGAATTTTAAAATCCAGGAGGGCCCCGAGGTGCGCATCGCCAGCATCGTTCTGGACGGCAACTCCTTCACCAAGGATTATGTGCTGCTCAAGGAAGTGGAGCTGCAAAACGGCGATACGGTCACCCCCTCCAAGATTGATGAGGCCGTGGCGAAGCTGCAACGGACGGGATATTTCAACACGGTGGAGATCAAGACTCTGGAGGAAAAAACCAGCGTCGCCAACCGCACCCTGGTGATCAAAGTCAGCGAACGGGACCCGGGGCTATTCAATTTCGGGCTGGGCGCGACCAATGAACTCGGGCTGACCCTGCGGGGCTATACGGGGATCGCCTACAACAATCTCTTCGGCACCGGCCGCGGGGTGTCCCTGCGCCTGGAAGGGAATTACAACGTCAATGAGATCAAGTATCTTGAGTCTAAGGTGACGCTGGGTTACGTCGAGCCCTACCTTCTGGGGTCCAAATTCCGCGGCCGCGTGAACCTGAGCCGCTCCAGCCAACTTACGGACTATGCCACCAAAAAAGTATCCGATATCAACCAGACCACCTGGTCCGTGGAAAGGGACCTGACCTCCCATATCACCATCATTTACGAAGTGTGGAATGGCGCCCACGTGCAGGACTCCTTCCTGAAGTCGGATCCCAGCGCCGTGCCGCCGGCCCCCCAGGACATTGTCACCACAGGTCCGCGCGTGGACCTGGATTACCGCGACAATCCCTTTAATCCGACCCGGGGCAGTTTCACCACTCTGTCTTACGAATACTCCTCACCCAAGCTGGGAAGCTCCCGCGAACCGGAAATCATGTTCCAGCGGGCCACCGGCTCTTTCACCCACTATTTGCGCGTCCCCTCCTCGAAAGAGAGCTTTCTGGTGTGGGCCAATTCCGTCCGCGGCGGTTATTTGGAAAACCTCAGCGACAAAGCCACCGGCGGGGTGCCCTATGATAAAAAAGGCTTCTATCTCGGAGGCAGCTCCACCATCCGCGGGTTTAACGGCACCAAACAATACTTTCCTACGCCTGGGGATCTGGGCATCTCTCCGACCCAGTCCTTCTCTTTAAAAGGCATCGCCACCATGTACCTGGTCAAATCCGAGTTGCGCTTCCCGATTGCCGGGGATTTTGGCGGAGCGGTTTTTTATGACGGGGGCGCAGTCCACATTCAAGACCGCCCGACCCGGGACGAATACCGGGACTCCGCCGGTTTCGGCGTGCACTACAACACTCCGGTGGGGCCCGTGAATCTGGAAATTGCCTGGAAACTAGATCAAAAACCGGGCGAGGATCCCTTCGCGGTTCATTTATCTATCGGAAGCTTTTAACGCCTCGCAATGCTCTCGCAACTCCCCCTTTTCCCACTTTGTGTTTCCTTGACTATGCCCCTTGATTTTCATATCCCTAATCGTTCTTAGATTCAAAAACCTGTCTCCTGGCATCGGGAGGCGAAGCTTTTTTTCAACAACGGAGTAATTTAAATGACAAGTGATTCTATGCTGTTAGTCCCGGCCATCGCGGGCGCTGTAGGTCTTGTTCTTGCTCTGGTTTTGTACTTCCGCGTGAAGTCTCAACCCACCGGCAACGAAACCATGAACCGTATCGCTCAATACATTCGCGAAGGCTCCATGGCCTTCTTAACCCGTGAGTACAAAGTCTTGGCAGGTTACGCCGTTGTTGTGAGTTTGGCCTTGGGTCTGTCCTTGGGATGGCTCTCGGCGGGATGCTTTGTTTTGGGTGCGTTCCTGAGTTTGCTGGCGGGCTTCTTCGGTATGAAAGCGGCCACCTACGCCAACGTGCGCACCACCCAGGCGGCAGCCACCGGCTCTAAGGCCAAAGCTCTTCTTGTTGCTTTGGACGGGGGCGCGGTCATGGGTCTTTCCGTTGCGGGCTTGGGCCTGGCCGGTTTAGGCCTTCTTTACATGATTTATCATGGCACTCCGGAAGTGGGCACGGTGCTGCACTCCTTCGCCGTGGGCGCTTCTTCGATTGCTCTGTTTGCCCGTATCGGCGGCGGTATTTATACCAAAGCGGCGGACGTGGGCGCGGACATTGCCGGGAAGGTGATTGAAGGCATTCCTGAAGACGACCCCCGCAACCCGGGTGTTGTGGCCGACAACGTGGGTGATAACGTCGGTGACGTGGCCGGTATGGGCGCGGACATCTATGAATCCATGGTGGCGGCCATCGTGGCGGCCATGGCGATTGCCCTGACGGCTCCGGCAGAGACTTTGTCGGCACTCACCTCCAATGCGGAAATTTTAAAGCCCGCTTCGATCTTTTTGCCTCTGGGGCTTTCCGCCCTGGGCATGTTGATTTCCGTGGTGGTGATCTTCATCACCCGCCTGTTTAGCAATGCCGCTCCCGCAACGGTTCTGCGCAATGCTTTGATCATTCCCCCAGTGCTTTTGACTTTGGGTTCTTACATCCTGATGCCGATGCTCGACCTGAACCAGGGCGTGACTGTCGCTTTGGCGGCGGGAGCGATTGGCGGCGGCTTGATCGGTTTGATCACCGAGTACTACACTGCAGCCCGCCCGATCCGTCTGGTGGCTGAAGCTTCTTTGACAGGAGCTGGAACCAATGTGATCCGCGGTCTTGCCGTGGGAATGGAATCCGTGGCCATTCCGATGGTTATCGTGGTTGTGGCGGCCTATATTGCCGACCATGCCCTGGGTCTTTACGGGATCGCTCTGGCCGCCGTCGGAATGTTGGCGGGAACCGCGGTTGTGATGACCGTGGATGCTTACGGTCCGATTGCGGACAATGCCGGCGGCATCTCTGAAATGTCCGGTCTTGGCAAAGACGTCCGTGACATCACCGATGAATTGGATGCAGTGGGAAATACCACCGCCGCCATCGGGAAAGGCTTCGCCATCGGCTCCGCGATTTTGACCGTGGTGGCCTTGTTCTCCGCCTTTAATATGGAAGTCAACCACGCCCGTGGGTTGGCGAACTTAGGTAAAATCAATCTGGATCTGACCTCATCCGGAGTCTTGATCGGTCTTTTGATCGGCGCCATTCTGCCCTTTCTGGTGGGTTCCACCACTATGACGGCTGTGGGGAAAGCCGCGCAAAAAATCGTGACTGAAATTGGACGTCAGTTCAAAGAAATCCCCGGTCTTCTGCAAGGAAAAGCGGATCCCCAACCTGCAGCCATCGTGGATATCGCCACAAAGGCGGCTTTGGTGGAAATGATCATTCCCGGAATGATCGCGGTTCTGGCCCCTGTGGCGGTGGGCTTCTTGTTGGGCCCAACGGCTCTGGCGGGGATGCTGGCGGGAGCTTTGGCGGTGGGGGCCACCATGTCCCTGTTCATGGCCAATGCCGGTGGTGCTTGGGACAATGCCAAGAAATACATTGAAAAAGGAAAACTGCCTGGACACAAAAAAGGTTCCGATGCCCATAAAAATGCCGTGGTGGGTGACACCGTCGGCGACCCGTTCAAAGACACTTCAGGTCCTGGCGTGGCCATCCTGATCAAGGTGATGAGCGTTGTGTCCTTGTTGATTGCAAGTCTTGTGGCCACCGTCGGCGGCTAAGGGCTTTAAGAGTTTTGCTCTTTCACAGAGCATGGCAAATTTGATTCAAAAACAGAAAAAAGCCTCCTACAAATGAATCTGTAGGAGGCTTTTTTTATGCAACGAGAAGCAAGTGTCGTCTGGCGAGGGTCCCTGCAAAACGGCAACGGGCAGATTTCAACAAAGAGCGGAGCTTTGCAAGGCCAGCCCTACTCTTTTAACACCCGCTTTGGCGAGCAGCCCGGCACAAATCCCGAAGAGCTTATCGCCGCCGCCCATGCGGCTTGTTTTGCCATGGCCACCTCCGGAGCCCTTTCCAAACAAGGCTTTGAACCTGAATCTCTGGACGTCACTGCGACTGTGAGCCTCCTTAAAGACAAAGACTCCTGGACGGTCGCCTCCTCCCATCTGCAACTGCGCGGGCGGGTGCCCAAAATCACTCCGGACCAATTTCTGGCCGTCGCGGAAGAGGCAAAGAAAACGTGTCCTATCTCCCGTTTGTTGAAGGCTGAAATCACCCTTCACGCCGAACTTGATGAAAGCCCCTCCCGCCCTTGGGCCCCCCCTCCTCCCTAGGACCGGGTCCTTCTTTGCAAGTTTCGATTTTTCACCTATGCTAAGTGTCGGACCACTTTCATCATGAAGGGCTTAGCATGTTCACCCGTCAGGAAAAGATTCTTCTCGCCATCCTTGCTTCCATCCAGTTCAGTTCCATCGTGGATTTCATGATTATGATGCCCCTGGGCCCGCAGCTCATGCGCCTGCTGGGGATCAATCCCCATCAGTTCGGCCTTCTGGTGTCCTCCTATACTTTCTTTGCGGGCCTGAGCGGATTTGCGGCTTCGTTTTTCATGGATCTCTTTGACCGCAAAAAGAGCCTGCTTTTTTTCTTTATCGGTTTCGGCATCGGCACCGTCGCCTGCGGTCTTTCCCCCACCTATGAAACCCTTTTGGCGGCGCGGGGGCTGACGGGAGTTTTTGGTGGGGTTCTTAGTTCCCTGGTCATGGCCATTGTCAGCGACGCCATTTCCTACGACCGCCGGGGCAGCGCCATGGGCGTGGTCATGACTTCCTTTTCCCTGGCTTCGGTTCTTGGGGTGCCCTTAAGTCTTTACCTGGCCAATCTCTGGGGGTGGCACTCCCCATTTCTTGCCCTGGGAGGAATCGCCCTGCTTCTCTGCGGGTTGATCTGGAAAGGCGTCCCGCCGGTGCGGGGCCATCTCACCGGACAGAGCAAGGAGCCCGCCTATCGCACCCTCACTCGCATCCTGCAAAACTCCAATCAGGTCAAAGCCCTGACCTTCATGGCCACGGTGATCTTCGGGCATTTTGCCATTGTGCCTTTTATGTCTCCGTCCCTGGTGGCCAATGCCGGACTTAAAGAAGACCAATTGCCCTTCGTGTACATGTGTGGCGGTCTTTTTACCATCTTCACTTCGCCTTTGTTCGGGCGCCTGGCGGACCGCTTTGGGAAGCACAAGATTTTTTTCTGGAGCGCTCTTCTTTCGCTTCCGCCCTATTTTATTCTCACCCACTTGTCCCCCAGTCCTCTGTGGCTGATTCTGACCTACACTTCTTTTATGTTCGTGGTCTCCGGCGGACGCATGATTCCGGCCTCGGCCATGGTGTCAGGGACTTCCAGTACACAAACGCGCGGAAGCTTTATGAGTATTGTCAGTTGCGTGCAACAACTGACCTCCGCCTTGGCGAGTTACATAGCTGGAATCATCATCTCCAAAAATGCCAGCGGGCAGCTGCTGGGTTATGATTGGGTGGGATTCATGGCTATTCTTAGCACGTTTGTGGCGATTTATCTCTCTCGCCACATCGAAACCGTGGAGAAGCCTTCTTCAGACCGGACGACGGGCTCTCCTGAAGCAAGTCTTCATTAAAACAGTATCGCCAACATAACACAGGCAAAGCGAAATTTTTGGAACGCCGGCGCCTATCCTGAAGGGGTTGTGAACCAACACCCTACAGGAGGTTAAATATGATCGCTCGTTATATTCTGTCCCTTTGCTTGCTCAGCTTTGCCATGCCCGTCGCCGGCGTGGCCGCAACACCGACCCCACAGCTTGATGATTTAATGACCCCGGACGAAATTTCCGAGGAACTTCATCTGGGCCCGACGGCATATCCTCCTCTGCTGGAGCCACGGACTCCGGACGAGGTTCTCAGCGAGTCCAGAGTGGACGTGCTGCGCGAGTTCCCCGTGGTTATGGTCATCAGTAAAGGCTCCCAAACCGCGACCGTCTACCACTATGGCTCCCGTTTGCGTTCCTTTCCGATTTCCACGGGACGCGAGCGCTGGGAGAGGGCCAAATCGGGAAAAGTGTATTTCACGACCACTCCCACTGGTTGGTTCTCCCCGCGCCGGTACATCCGCCATCACTTCTCCACCACCTGGGAAGCCAAGATGGAGTACTCCATTTTTTTCAGCGGCGGGGTCGCAGTGCATGCCACCACGCCGGACCACTACCGGGATTTGGGGCGGCCGGCCTCGGGGGGCTGCGTGCGAATGCATAAAAGCGATGCGGAGTGGTTCTGGGACTTATCCATGTCTTACCGGAGAGCCAACGTGCCTTACTTCTCTCGCAGCGGGCACCTCTATAAAAACCGCGATGGCAGTATCCGGCGTCATCGTGGCAACGGCACTCTCTTTATCGTGACTTCGCACTAGAACGCGGAGGAAATATAAACTGGCCCCTTTAATTGTGGATGGCCGGGGTTTTGCTCTAAGCCCTGGTCATGCTCCCCCCATGCCCTCATTGCCAAAAGAATCTTTCTTCTGCGGACACCCGGACCTCGGCGGTCGTCTGTTTCGGATCCTTCACTCGCAAAAGTGATGGAAAGCTCCTTCAGCGCTTTCGCTGCAAGGCCTGTCGCAGAACCTTCTCCCTGGCAAGCTTAAGCCCCTGCTATTACCAGAAAAAGCGTCACCTCAATGGCTCCCTTTTTCTCGCCCTGGTCTCGGGGGTCTCCCAGCGCAGAGCCGCCTTGCTTCTTCGGGTGAACCGTAAAACCATTGTGCGAAAGTTCCTCTTCCTTGGGGCTCATGCCCAGCACTTCCTTTTAGAGGAAAATAAGAAGCTCCCCAAAGCCTCCTCCTTTCAGTTTGATGATCTAGAGACCTTTGAGCATAGCAAATGTAAACCTCTTTCTGTCACTATGGCCGTGGAGTCGGGCTCCCGCCGCGTGCTGGGGTTTCGCGTGGCGCGGATGTCGGCCAAAGGGCTTTTAGCCAAAATCTCACGCAAAAAATACGGTCCCCGCAAGGATGAAAGACCTCAGGCGCGAAAGGAGTTATTTGCAGAGCTCCAGGATTTGGTCCTGGAAGGGGCTTTGATTAAGTCGGATCAGAACCCTCACTATGGGCCTGAAGTGAGAAGGTTTTTCCCCAAGTCTTGCCATAAGACCTATAAGGGGAGGCGAGGCTGTGTGGTGGGGCAAGGGGAGCTCAAGGCCGGGGGTTTTGATCCTTTGTTTAGCCTGAATCACAGCTTTGCCATGACCCGGGCCAATATCAATCGCCTGTTTCGTCGCACCTGGTGCACGACCAAAAAGCCTGAGCGCTTGGCCCTGCACTTTGCCATGTATGCGCTTTATCATAACTTGGTTCTCATCTAGATCTTAAGAACTCAAAAAGAGGATCTTCACCGCCGCTCCGGCAGTGGCTCCTGCAAAGAGGAGGCTTTCCTCTCCTCAAGGGCTCAGCCCCCTTTTCCTTTTTCTTCTCAAGCTTCAAGGCTTCAAGCTCAAGGGAGGGGGCTTCTTATCAACATTTAAAGGGGCCAGTTTGTTCGCTTTTTATCCTCGAATTTGAACCTGTCCGCGACGTCCTGAGAGATTTCCAGCCGCCACTCCGCCCCAAAGCGCCCCCTTCTTGACCCTCTTTTCCCCACAAGATAGCGTGGGCTGTTTTATGGCTCCATTGCAATTGAAAGGATCTTCGCGATGAAAAAGCATTTGGTACGTGTTTACGCCTCTAAAGAAAAACTGGACCGCAAAGACCAGCTGGCTTGGAAAATGGCCGAAGTCGCCGCTGACGGGACTCCCATCAAAGCGGAGGTTCTTGACATGGTCATCAACCGCATCATCGACAATGCCTCCGTGGCCATCGCTTCCGCCAATCGCCGCCCGGTGGCTTCCGCCCGCGCCATGGCGCTGGCTCATCCCCGCTCCCAAGGCGCCACTGTTTTTGGCATGCCCAATGAGCAAAAGTTTGACTGCGAATGGGCCGCTTGGGCCAACGGCACCGCCGTGCGGGAATTAGACTATCATGACACTTTCCTGGCGGCGGATTACTCGCACCCCGGTGATAACATCCCTCCCATTCTGGCGGTCGCCCAACAAATGAACAAAGGGGGGAAAGACCTCCTGCGAGGAATCGTGACCGGCTACGAACTGCACGTGGATCTGGTGAAAGCCATCTGCCTTCACGAGTACAAAAAAGACCATATCGCCCACCTCTGCCCCGCTCAAGCCGCCGGTATCGGCACTCTTTTGGGACTTCCCACCGAGACGATTTATCAGGCCATTCAGCAAGCCGTGCACGTGTCCTTCACCACCCGTCAGTCCCGTAAAGGCGAAATCTCGTCCTGGAAAGCCTACGCCCCGGCCCACGCCGGAAAATTGGCGGTGGAAGCCGTTGATCGCGTGATGCGCGGGGAAGGCGCCCCTTCGCCCATTTATGAAGGGGAAGATTCGGTCATCGCTTACATGCTCTCCGGAAAGAACGGCAAATATGAGGTTCCCTTGCCGGAGCAAGGTGAAGAAAAGCGCGCCATCCTTGAAACCTACACCAAAGAGCACTCGGCTGAGTACCAGTCCCAGGCTTTGATTGACCTGGCGGCCCGCATGAGAAGCAAAATCACCAACTTCGACGATATCGAAAAGATCGTGATCCACACCTCCCACCACACTCATTACGTGATTGGCACAGGCGCCAACGATCCGCAAAAAATGGATCCCACCGCGTCCCGCGAGACTCTCGATCACTCCATCATGTACATCTTTGCGGTCGCTCTTCAGGACGGCACTTGGCACCACGTGAAATCCTACGAGCCTTCCCGCGCCCAGCGCAAAGACACCGTGGCCTTGTGGCATAAAATCTCCACCGTGGAAGATCCCAAGTGGACCGAGGCTTACCACAATCCCGATCCGGATAAAAAACGCTTCGGCGGCCGGGTTGAGATCTTCTTTAAAAACGGCACCACCTTGGTGGACGAATTGGGCGTTGCCAACGCCCATCCTGCCGGAGCCAAGCCGTTCAAACGCGCTGACTATATCCGCAAATTCGACATGCTCACAGAAGAGATCATCACCAAAGACGAACGCAACCGCTTCATCACTTTGGTGGAGAACCTGGCGGATCTCACTCCGGCCCAAGTGCAGCAGATCAGCGTGCAAATCCCCCTGGATCGTCTGGTGAACAATAAACGCGATACCAAAGGGATCTTCTAATCGGCGAAAGCCAAAGGTGACTTATGTTATTTCCAGAAATCACACCCGCGCAAAAACGTCAGAACTTACGTGATCAATTAAAAACCGGGAAGCTCCTGCAGTTTCCCGGCGCCTGGTCCCCCCTGGTGAGCATGGCCATTGAAAAGGAAGGCTTTGACGGGGTTTATATTTCTGGATCCGTCTTGTCCAATGATCTGGGATATCCCGATATCGGTTTGACGACGCTCACAGAGGTGGCTCAGCGGGGCCGGCAGATCGCCCGCACCACCAAGCTTCCCACTCTGATCGACATCGATACAGGGTTCGGGGAGCCCATGAGCGCCACGCGGACCGTGCAGGAGATGATTGAAATGGGTCTTGCCGGTTGCCATATCGAGGACCAGATCAACCCCAAACGCTGCGGCCACTTGGATGGCAAAGGCGTGGTCAGCACGGACGACATGGTTCGCAAAGTGGCGGCCGCGGCCCGCGGGAAAAAACTGGATGAGAATTTTCTCTTGATCGCCCGCACCGACGCCCGCGCCGTGGAGGGCTTGGATAAAGCCATTGACCGCGCCAAGGCTTATATTGATGCCGGGGCGGATTGCATTTTCACCGAAGCCCTGGAGAATGAAAAAGAATTTGAAACCTTCCGGAACGCGGTGAAGGTTCCTCTTCTGGCGAACATGACCGAGTTTGGAAAAGGACGTCTTTACACCTATCAGGAGCTTGCCAACTTGGGTTACAACATCGTGATTTATCCCGTGACGACCTTCCGTCTTGCGATGGGGGCCACCGTCAGCGGCCTGGCAGAAATCAAAGCCAAAGGAACGCAAGAAGGTCTTCTCGATCAAATGCAACATCGGAAAGACCTCTATGCCCTGACTCGTTACGAATCCTACAATAGCTTCGATAACAGCATCTTTAACTTCAAAGTGAAAACTTAGTTAAAAAAATTGTTAGTTGAAACAAGCCCCAAGGAGCTCTTGCAAAGGCGGGAACTCCTTGTTAGGCCTTTACCATGAAAAAACTTTTAAGCCTTCTGGGAGTCCTGTCTTTTCTTGTTTCTCTCTCCGCCAAAGCGAATCTTTGTGAATCCGAAGAAGGGATTCAAAAGACCGCCGCCCTGGGAGAAGAGGATTTCACCCGGTTTCTCGCTGAGGGAAAAAAAATTGACCAGATTCTGGTCTCAAAAAAATATCGCCGCGTCTATCTTCTGCGGGAGGATCAGGTCGTGCGCTCCTATCGTGCCGCCTTCGGGGATCCCCGCGGCCCCAAACGTTTTGAAGGGGACTTTAAAACTCCCGAAGGGGTTTATTATATTTCACAGAAAAACCCCAAGAGTGCCTTTTACCTGAGTCTGCAAATCTCTTACCCCAATGAAGACGACGTGGCCTACGCCCTGAGCCAGGGCCGCTCTCCCGGCGGAAACATCATGATCCACGGCTTGCCCACGGATCCCCTTCTTCACCGGATCTTCGCCCTGCAACACCCCGTGGATTGGACTCGCGGATGTGTCGCGGTCACGGATGCCCAGATACGGGAAATCTACAAACTGACGCCGATAAAAACTCCGATCACCATCTGCCCTCTCCCTTAGAGGCGCGCTCGGGCCACCTCTTTTGCTTTCAGCGCCCTGTTCCACAGGATGAAGCAGTTTTCCCCTGGCTGCAGCCTTAGCCCTCTGCATGGTCCTTGACTCATTCTCAGCGCCGAAATAGCTTGATCCCGATGTACATTGTTTACACTTTAAGGAGAAATCATGGCTGAATATATCAATCCCGATTACGTTCCAGAACCCGAAAAAATGAATGTAAAAAAAGGTCTTGAAGGGGCTGTGATCGACACTTCCTCCGTTTCTAAGGTCAATCCCGACACCAACTCCCTGATTTACCGTGGTTACCCGGTTCAAGACTTGGCCGACAATTGCAGCTTCGAAGAAGTCGCCTATCTTCTCTACAATGGCGAGTTGCCAAACACGGCTCAATTGGCGGAGTTCACCAAAAAAGAACGCGGCTACCGTGAGATCTCTAAAACCTTGTTGAACGTGATCAAGGCCTTGCCTTCCAAATGCCACCCCATGGATTCCATCCGCACGGCGGTTTCTTTCCAGGGCTGCGAAGATGAACGGGTCTGGGATTCGTCCCCGGCAGTAAACATGGACAAAGCGATCCAGCTTCTGGCGAAAATCCCCACCATGGTGGCGGCGGATTATCGCTTTAAAAAAGGCTTGGACTTTATTCCTCCTAAACAAGACTACAGCATTGCGGAAAACTTCTTTCACATGTGCTTCGGGAAAGTGCCGCAAAAAGAAGTGGTGAAGGCTTTTGACGCCTCCCTTATTCTTTACGCTGAACACAGCTTTAATGCCTCCACTTTCACTGCCCGGGTGGTCACGTCCACGCAATCGGACTTGTACTCGGCGACCGTGGCGGGCATTGGGGCTTTGAAGGGGCCTCTTCATGGTGGCGCCAACGAGCAGGTGATGCATATGATGCTTGAGATCGCGGATCCAGACAAAGCAGAACAGTGGATGCTCGACGCCCTAGCACAAAAGAAGAAGGTCATGGGCTTCGGTCACCGCGTTTACAAGTCCGGTGACTCCCGCGTGCCGACCATGAAAAAATACGCGCAAGTGATGGCGGACGTGACTGGCAATCAAAAGTGGATGAAGATGTACAACGCCCTTGAAAAAGTGATGGTGGAAAAAAAGAAAATTTATCCGAACCTGGATTTCCCGGCGGGTCCGGCTTACTACATGATGGGTTTTGAGATTGATTTCTTTACTCCCATCTTTGTGATGGCTCGAACCACCGGCTGGTCCGCCCACATCATGGAACAGGCCGCGAACAACCGCATTATCCGTCCCTTGAGCGAATACATCGGCGCTTCTCAGCGCAAGGTGATCCCTCTGTCGGAAAGAAAATAAGATTTTTTTTTGACTCATCTCCATCCTTTCGATTCAATGATATGGCATGTAATCAAAGGATGGATGATGAAAGATTTGGCCGTAGTGTTTTTGATTCTCGCATTGACTGCTTCCTGTGCCCACCTCAAGGACACCTCTTCGCAAACCCCTGCCCAGGCAGGGGAAAAAGCGGCCACAGACCCCAGCCCTGGAGCCCCCGCGGCAACGGCGACTCCAGCTCCGACCTCGACTCCGGCCAAACCCGCTCCCCGGCACGAGATTGTTGCAGACACCTCCCTGCATCCCCGGGGCATTGACTTTGGGGCCACCATTAAGACCGTGGCCTTCGGGTCCTCGGCCAACCAAAACCTGCCGCAACCTCTCTGGAAAACCATTGCTGAAACCAAACCGGATCTTTTTCTTTTTTTGGGCGACAATATCCAGAAATCCCCTGAAGAGGCGACCGCGCCGTCGATGGCACCCTACCGCAAGCTGGACACCCTTCCGGACTACCGCAGTTTTCGTGAAAGCGTCCCCTTTATGGTGACCTGGGATGACAAGGACTACGGGCCCAAGGAATTCATCAAGTACTGGGCCTATGTGGGTAACTCCACCGCCTTTGACCAGAAGGGGATTTACCATGCCAAGATCATCGGCCCCAAAAAGAAGCAGGTTCAGATCATCATGCTCGACACCCGCACCTTCCGCGTAAAGCCGGAGAAGGGTCCCGCCGTCTTGTTGGGCGAGGAGCAGTGGCAATGGCTGGAGGCGCAGTTAAAACGCCCGGCCCAAGTGCGCATCCTCGCCACCAGCATCCCTTTGATTGCCGCCAGCGGCCAGGACAAGTGGAGTGATTTCCCGAAAGAGCGCCAACGCTTTTTTGATCTATTGAAAAAAACCCGCACGCAAAACCTGGTTGTCGTCAGCGGGGATCATCACCAGTCTTCGATTGCCAAAACCGGCGTGAAGGACTGGGGCATGCTCTTTGATGTGACGGCAAGCCCCATCAATGAGCCCCTGAGTGCCGCGGAAGAGGACCCCAATTATGAAGGCAAGGCCGTGGCCGCCGAGAGCTTCGGCCTAGCCCAGATCGACTGGCACGAGAGGAAGATGAGCCTGCAAATCCGCGATGCGACCAACAAGGTTCTCAATTCCGTCTCGTTTAAAATTAGGTAGTTTCGCTACACTCTACCGAGTCGCCTGGGCCTCTGGGGGCCATCAATTGCTGGTACAAATACACGTACACGTAAGCCAGCGTGCGGGCTTGGTCCTCCGGCTTCACTCCTCCGCCGCCATGGCCGCCATCGGTGGCCTCAAAGAACAGCACCTCGTGCCCGTATTCTTTCATTCGGGCGGACATCTTACGCGCATGCGCCGGATGAACACGGTCATCCGCCTGAGTCGTCTGGAAGTAAATTTTTGGATACCTCTTCGTGCGTGAGACGTTCTGATAGGGGGAGTATTTTAAAATAATATCTTGGAACTTTGGATCGTCCGGATCCCCATACTCATCCATCCAACTCGCGCCGGGCGGAAGTTTGGTGTAGCGGATCATATCAAGCAAGGGGATCTCGCAAATCACCGCATTAAACAAATCCGGTCGCTGCATCGTCACGGCCCCCACCAGAAGGCCGCCGTTACTGCCCCCCTGAATACCCAGGTGTTGTGGGGACGTGATCTGGCGCGCGATCAAATCCTCGGCGACGGCGATAAAGTCATCATAGGATTTTTGCTTGTTTTCTCTCCTCGCGGCCTTGTGCCACTCAGGACCGAACTCACCGCCGCCACGGATGTTCGCTACCACATAGACGCCGCCTTTTTCGAGCCATTCCTTGCCCATCACCGGCGAATAAAACGGCACCCGTGAAATCCGGAAGCCCCCATAACCAGAGAGGCAGGTGGGATTTTTTCCGTCATAAACTAAATTCCGCGCGCGAACCACCGTGTAGGGAATCTCGACCCCGTCTTTGCTCTTCACCCAGAGCTGCTCCGTCACAAACAGCGACTCGTTGAAGTAGGACTTCATCTCCTTGAGCGGCGTGATTTTCGCTCCCTCACGCAGGATCAAGCGACGGGGTTGCAAGAAACCCTCTTCTTGAAAGATCGCGGCATCACCGTCTGCCTCCGCAGTGGTGATAGAAAACGTATTGCTGGAATTAAAGACTTTAGCGAGATGCCAGTTCCCCGCGAAGTCAAGGTTGGCCTCATAAACCTGGCCGCGAACGTTTTCATTCACGGCAAGATAAATGCGCTCGCGGGTGCTGGCAACCCCCGCCAAGGCCGAGCGGGCGCTGGGCTGAAACACGCTCTTAATTTGATCGACCGCGATCTCCTTCTGCCCGACCACTGAAAAGGGTACGGACAAAAGACTTCCTGCCGGAAAGCCCTTCCAGGGGCTGCGCGTGGAGAAAAAAATCATCCCGTGAAAAATATCCGAAAGCCCGGCATCTTTTGGAATCGGCACCTCCGCCAGAGTTCCATCGGCTTGAAGTACAAATTTTTCATTCAGATCATCACTCACGTAACGCCCCACCAGCGCGACGGAACGCCCCTGATCCCGAATGACCAATGGCCACACGAGAACATCATTCTTTTGCCCCTCGTAGAGGCGCTGGGCCTGGGACAATTCCTCCCCCCGTTTCCAGAGATAGGCCTTGCGAGCATAGCCCGACGTGGTGAGCTGATCGTCCGTCAAAGCCAGACTCACCAAGGCGTGATCCTGATCCAGCCACTCAAAAACACTTTTACTTTCGGGAATAAAAAAGCCACCTTTCACAAAGTCTTTGCTAGTCAGAGAAAACTCTCGTTCTTCAGTGGCGTCCTGATTGTTTTTAGAAAGCCGCACCAGGCAGCGATCCGAGCCTGGCAAGTGCGTGCAACCGCGGAAAACCCAGGGTTGATTTTCTTTTGCCGCCAAGGCATCCATATCCAGCAAGGTCTCCCATTGGGGATGCCCCGACTTATACGAGGCCAGGGGGGTTCGCCGCCAAATTCCGCGCGGGTGGGTCTCATCCTGCCACAAGTTGTAGGCAAAGCCGTCGCGCAAAGACACCACCGCGAGTTTATCAGCATCCGTGAGGGTGTTTAAGATCTCCCGCGAGGTTCGCGCAAAGCGCGGATCTTTTTCGAAGAGATTTTTAGTTTCGGCGCTTTCTTTTTGCGCCCAAGCCACCGCCTGCGCGCCGCTGCGGTCTTCAAGCCACAAGTGAGAATCCATCATGTCGTCTCCTGAAAAGACAAAGAAGAAAAAAGAGAAATCCAAGCCCACAGGCTTATAAATAATTTTTACTTGTCGCGAGGCAGATTTAGCAAGAAGGAACTTCGCCTGCAATCAATTCGACGGAGTGGCCGTCTGGATCCTGTAGAATGGCTTTTCTGCTATCGGGTATATCGGTGGGACCTAAAACCATAATAACGCCTAGGATCGCGGAACAGCTCTCCACCAATCGTCACCTTCACTTTGTCGAATTTGCACCCGAGAATCTCGTAGAAACGGACCATATTCTCTAGATTCGGTGTATTAAGGGTGATAGAAGTAAAAACGATCCCCATGCTCTACGCCAGCTTTTTTGTCGGGCATAGTCAAGGGCCGCCCCCCGGGGACGACATTCTAAACAAATATCTGGACCGAGGTTTTATAATGAGCAAACAAGGCCAAAAAATTTATTTAAAAGACTACACGAAACCTTCTTTTGACGTGATGTCGCTGCATTTGGACTTTGACCTCGGCGAAGAGTCTTGCCGCGTGCGTGCCACCGCAAAAATCAAAACCCTGGAGGCCGGGGCCCCTTTGGTTCTAGACGGAGAAGATTTAGAACTGGTGTCGATCGCAATTGACGGAGTGCCCCTGACGGCGGCGCAATTTCAAATCACCCCCGAAAAATTGCAGATCCCCCGGGTCCCCGAAAGTTTTGAACTGAAAATAGAAACCCGCCTCTACCCGCAAAAAAACTCCTCCTTGGAGGGCCTCTATAAGTCCAAAGGGATCTTCTGCACCCAGTGCGAGGCCCAAGGCTTTCGTAAAATCACCTACTTCCTGGATCGCCCCGACGTGATGACCCGTTATGCGGTGACCATTGAGGCGGACAAGAAAAAGTATCCGGTGCTGCTGTCGAATGGGGACCGGGTCAAGGTGGAGGATCTGGGGAATGGGCGACACAAGGCCTTCTGGAACGATCCTCACAAAAAACCCTGTTACCTCTTTGCCCTGGTGGCGGGGGATTTGGGAGTCATTCATGACACGTTCACAACCCGCTCCGGGCGCCGGGTGGGTCTTGAGGTCTATGCCGCCCACGGCCTGCAGGAGCGCTGCTGGCACGCCATGGAGTCCCTGAAAAAATCCATGAAATGGGATGAGGACACCTTCGGGCGGGAATATGATTTGAACGAATACATGATTGTGGCGATTGACGACTTCAATGCCGGCGCCATGGAAAACAAGGGCTTGAATATTTTCAACTCCCGCCTGGTGCTCGCGGATGCGCACTCGGCAACGGACATGGATTTCCATGCCATTGAGTCCGTGGTGGCCCATGAATATTTCCACAATTGGACCGGCAACCGGGTCACTCTGCGGGATTGGTTTCAGTTGAGCCTGAAAGAGGGCCTCACCGTGTTCCGCGACCAGGAATTTTCCGCCGACATGACCTCGCGCTCTGTGCAAAGAATTCTCGATGTGGACTCCCTGCGCGAGCGCCAGTTTCCGGAAGATGCCGGCCCCAACGCCCACCCCGTCCGTCCCGAGTCCTGCATGGCGGTGGATAACTTTTTCACCGCGACGATTTACGAAAAAGGTGCGGAAGTCATTCGCATGATGCAAACCATTGTCGGCCGTAAAGGCTTTCGTCAAGGCATGGACGAATACTTCCTACGCCATGACGGAGAGGCCGTGACCACGGACGACTTTGCTGCCGCCATCGCGGACGCAAACGGCCAGGACTTCAGCCAGTTTAAAAGATGGTACCACCAGGCCGGGACTCCTCAGGTGATTGTCTCGGAAAAATATGAGCCCCTTCGCCAGGAGTACCATCTGACTCTGGCGCAGACCTGCGCCCCCACCCCGGGGCAGCCCGAAAAAAGGCCTTTTCATATTCCCCTTCTTCTCGCTCTTTTGAATTCCCGCGGGGAGGAGATGGAGCTTCATTGCCCGGGGGTCACGCGCAACAGTGACGGCAAGTCCCTGATTGAGCTGCGTGAGGATCTAGCCACCTATGTGTTTAAACAGGTCCCTGAAAAACCCGTGCTTTCGATTTTGCGGGAGTTCTCCGCTCCGGTCCGTCTTCAGTGGGAGGCCCAAGGAGAGGACCTTTACTTCTTGATGGAGAAGGACTCGGATGAATTCAACCGCCGCGAGGCTGCGCAAAAAGTGGCTTTGAACCTGTTCTCCGAAGTCATCGCCCAAAGCCAGGCCGGGGAGCCTCTGAAGGTGGACGAGAAGTTTGTCCACGCCATCGGTCGGGTCCTGGAGGATGCCTCGGTTTCTGAGTCCTTTAAGGCGCAGATGCTGGAACTGCCTTCCGATGTTCTCCTGGCTCAGCAGGAAAGTGTTCTGGATGCCCCGGCCTTTTTTGCGGCCCGCAAAGCGATCCGCCACGCCCTGGCCAAAGCGCACCAGAAAAAGTTCATAGAAATCTACAACAGATATCACGATGTGGAGCCTTTAAGCCGCAACCCGAAGGTGTTCGGCCACCGTCTGTTAAAGAACATCGCTCTGGGATATTTGCAAGAATTGGACGAAGCGGCTTTGACGGAGATGGTGGTGCTGCAGTATCAAACCGCGAAAAACATGACCGATCAGATTTTGGCCCTGGAGCTTCTGGCCAGCAGCGGAAGTTCTTACCGTGAAACCGCACTGGAGGACTTCCACCAACGCTGGAAGGACGATGCTGTGGTCTTAAACAAGTGGTTCACTGCCCAGGCTTATTCTTCCCGACGGGATACCTTTGAGGTGGTGCAACAGCTGACCCAGCACCCCAGCTTCAATATTCAAAATCCCAATAACGTGTACGCGCTTTTGCGCTCCTTCACCCAGAACTATGCCATTTTCCATAGCCCCGCTTACCCGGCTTACACCTTCTTGGCGGACATGATTTTGAAAATCGACGAGAAGAACCCTCTGGTGGCCTCCCGCCTGTGCACGGCCTTTAATTTTGTAAAGAAATTCCCTGCGGAAATGAAAGAGCGCGCCTTGCGCGAGATCCGCCGTATGGTTGCTCACGAGAAGCTCTCCAAGAACTCCCGCGAGCTTTTACAAAGCGCCCTGTGAGGGGGACCGGCCTAGCGGTTGATCCGACGGCACTGGTGCAGGAATTCTTCGCGGGTTTGCACCTTGGTGCGGAAGTGGCCACGGACCTCCGTGGTCACTGTGGAGCTTGTGGTGTCCTCAATCCCGCGGGCGATCACGCAGTAGTGTTTAGCGTCGATGTAAACCGCCACATGCTCGGTCTCCAGAACATATTGGAGGCAGTCGGCGATCTGCTTGGTCAGCCGCTCTTGCACCTGGGGCCGGCGGCTGAAGAACTGCACGATGCGGTTGATTTTTGAAAGGCCGATGACTTTTTTATTGGGAATGTAGGCAATGGTCGCCATCCCGTCGATGGTCAAAAAATGATGTTCACAAAAAGACAGGGTGGACACGCCGGACACGCAGATCATCTGATCGTATTGCATCTTGTTTTCAATCACCGTCATCTTGGGAAAGTGTTCCGGATTCAGGCCGCTGAAGATCTCGTTCACATACATCTTGGCCACGCGGCGGGGGGTGTCCTTGAGGCTGTCATCGGTTAAATCCAAGCCCAGGATCTCCATGATCTCCGCGAACTTCTCAGAGATTTTTTCGATTTTCTGCTCATTGCTGAGACCGTTTCTCACCATCGGTGTCGGCAGCACGTTGGAGAGAATTTCCTGAGTTGAAAAACGCAGTTGATGGGGGGAAGAGGACTTGGACTTGCGGGGGGCTTTTTTCTTCATGCGCCCCTTATCTCAGAAGTTCAGGCCCCTGTAAAGGGTCTGCAAAAGGGGTTTTGCAGCGGTCTGCGAAACCGTCAAAAAATCAATCTGGTCCCTGGTCTCTCGTCGTTCGCCAGTCTTTTTTACATAGCCCGGATCCCGCATGTGGGTTTCTTCCCGGAACTCAGGTCCCTGCGCGCAGGGAGCGCCTATTTGTTTAAGCACGGCCAATGCCTGAGGGAGGGGAGGCGGCCTTTTGCGCCAAGGCCCGGCGGCCTGTCCGCCCTACCACAGCGGCCCTTCGCCCTTGCGGACTGCTCCGCAGACAAGAGTGACGATTCAAAGGCGTGGGGCAAATCAGGGGGCCGACCCAATTGTCTTTCTTTTGCCGGAGTCCAAGATTTAAAAATGTTTTTTCATTTTCAGGGGACATCATCACAGAATTAAAACAATTTTTTATTTTCCTCTTGACGCCTTTCCTTGCTTCTTAAAACCCGCTCCAGTGAAGCTTTTAAAGCTGTTGGCAGAAAAACGAAGAGCTGATCAGAGATCGCCTTGGGGCGATGGGTTTTTGGCTGTTATAAATTAAATTGCATCTACATTCTATCTCTCTAAAAAAACGACCCTTCCAAAACATGTGATACAAGAGTCTCACATTTTCTTTCGCCTGACTCTTTTCAAAGAAACACTGAGAGTCAAAAAAAAGGACGAGGATGAAAATAAAGAGGAGAAAAAATGCGGCAAGCAAGCTTTGGATTTTTAAAAGATTACAAAAAAGAGTTTGGTGGGTCTTTGCTCCAAGGGAAAAGAAAATCAGCAAGACCTCTTTCGACCAAGCATCCGATTCACTTAGTGCTCAAGAGTACGGGTGGACGCCACTTTCATCCAACCAGCAGAAAACTGGAAAAGATTTTCTGGGAGCAAGCCTCTCAGTATGGCATTAGAATCTACGACCTGGCTCTGAATTGGTCCCATATTCATGCCTTGATCTCGATCCCCAGCCGCCAGGCTTACCTGGCTTTTATCCGCACTCTCACGGCGGCCCTAGTAAGACTCCTCTCAAGCACCCTGGGAAAAAGCCTCAATGGCCTTTTCGATCTTCGCCCCTTCACGCGGATTCTGTCTTGGGGACGAGAGTTCACCTCCGTCAGGGGCTACCTCGAACTCAACCAAATGGAAGCCCTAGGGCTCATCTTTAGAAAGCAAAAAACCAGGCGGCTATCCCGCCCGGCTCGGCATGTCTCCGCCTCCGTTGGCTCTCCGTTTTATTGAAAGCCCAGGGATAAGCAGGGAAACCCAAATCCGCTTTTGCGCTTTCAAAAAGTCGACCCTCTGCGAAGAATTTGTTTCGGCTATTTTGCGATACTGATAACTTGACATGAAGCCATGCCGTTCAGAGGATTTATTTTCTGCTCGAGGATATGCCCGACCCGCCGGCAACCATTGCCTAATTCAGCTTTGCAGCGGAGCAGGGCTTGGTGTTCTGCACAGCCTTTCAATTTCTTGACAAACGAACTTGATTTATCGCAGGTCATGTCCGTCTCTAAAAGTCCGAGGCCGGCTTGACAAACTCCGTAGTATTGTCCCGGAGAGTTCCCGGCGGCGATCAGATTTTTCGCCAGGGTGTTTAGGTGCGTATAAAAATCTTCCGACACGATATAAACATCGCGCTCGACATTGAGAATTCCTAGATACTCGTGCATAACCAGGCGCATTTTTTCCGCCAGCAACAAGGTCCTCCACCGCGTGGCATTGAGCAAGATATAATCCTCATTATTGATTGCCGAAACCTCGACGCCGTTCAAAACCACTTTTTCACTTTCGGCGGAGTACACCAGGGTGGTTTGCAGCTTATCTTCAAATTTTTGCAGGTCTAAAGTGACCTCTCGTTGTTCAAGAGTCCCCTCCTTCAGGCTGTTCAAAATTATGTTTCCTAAAGCGACAAATTCAAGTGCGTAAGGATCCCCACCGTGCGCCCCTTCATTCCCAAGAGCGGCGACCAGCTGTTTTTTTGTCAGCGCCTTGGATCCTTTGTTCGTCTCAGCAAAAATTTTGACGGCGGCGGTGCTTCCGTGCGAACTCCAAAGAGGCTCTGCGTGGCTTCTCAAAAAAGTGAACATGATACCAAAAATAAGGAACATTATTTTAATCTTCATTTTCGGCCTCCGATTTTCGATAGCGGAAAAAGCTGTACCGCAAGGGTATAGACTTCTTTTTTATTTTCCATATTTTCAAGCTCCCCACAAAGTTCCCGGCGAAATTGCCGAATGCGCTGAACTGCATAGGGCACCTGGGACGGATCCATAGAAAAGATGATACTGGAAAGATCGCGAAGATCTCTCTGGTCAGATTCCATGGAGTCTTGGGCTTTTTTTAGCAATTGTTGATTGAAGGACTTTGCCGCGAGATTGGAGTCGAGATTTTCCACCACAATGGGCTGAACGGATTGACGGTATTTTCCTTCAGGCGTTTTTTCGATATAGTTCAGGCGCACCAAACGATCCATGGCGGATTTGGCTTTGGTCGGAGTGATATTGAATCGCTCTCCTATCCACACTTCATTCCACTGAAAATCATCAGTCTCCAAAAGGCTTAAGATCCCGTAACAAACCCAGTCCGAAATCATCGCAAATTGGTCTAAAGAAACCTTGTGTTTTTTTCGGGCATCCTCAGGAATCACTTTTCTTCGGAGGACTTGGCGATCCGACACCGTCACATTTTTTACTTCCAAGAACTTCTCAACCACTCCATCGGTGACGGGCCTTTTGCCGTTTAAGATCATCGACAAGAGAGTGTGACTGACGGATAGATCCCTGGCAAAAGAACGCAGCGAATAACCGGGATTCTTTTGCTGGCGTCGCTCAAGTTCCTTTCGGAGTATAGCGACCTTTTTATCCTGAAGTTCTGTTTCTGAAATCATAGTTTCGTCGCTCAACGATTTTTTAAAGGGCTAAGATCAATTCCGGAGTTATCGTAGGTGACCATGGTCGCTTTGACCTCTTTGATTTTTTCTAAAAGCTCCATCGAGCCACACGCCACCTCATCCGGAACGGATTGGCAACGCCGAGAGAGGCTTATAAGCTGTTTTTCATACAAACTCCGCTGAATGCAAACCGCGTCGACGCGTCCGTTGGATAACAAGGCATCTCCGAAAACAAAATTCGTATGCACCGACACCGTGACAACTGTGCGAATAATGATCTCACTGCACGCATATTGAAGGTCCCCAACGAGTCCCACATCCTCAGCTATGGATTTCCAGTCTTTCACATTCGAGAGATCCTGGTAAATTTTAAGGCCCAAATTCTTGAAATAAGTCTCACCAGAAGTAAAATCCTCAAGGGTATAGCCGCTCAGATCCCGAGAATATACCGGAACGCCTTCATTAAAGTTCTCACTGCCTGCCAGGGCCTTCAGGCTTAGACAGCTCAGCCCCAGGGCCAAAATGATTTTAATCCTTTTCACTTTCATCCTCCTTAACGTCAGGGCGCCCCATTCTCATGGGCGTCTATAGGGTGTGCAATTCTGTAACCAGCCAGGAGGACAGCGTTCACGCGTATAATGAATTTAAAGAGTGTGTTTGTCCCCCGGGGACACAATTTGCTAGCCATGAAAAAGAGGTATTCAGATCCGCTAAGACCTGGTTCTTATATATAGGCTATAGATTTGCCGCGATTTGGTTCGAGGCTTCTCCTGACGAACTTATGGACAGCTTTAGAAAAAAGCTTCCCTCCCCAGGGTGGTTACAAAAGACTAACCAATATATTCATGCGGGGCCCTAGGAATTCGATGTCGACCTCAATTATAAAGCTGGAAACAAACGAACGAATAATCACAGTGTGATGAAAGTTTATAACCAATGAAAGAGGAGAAGTTATGAAAAATGTATTTGCAACACTCGCGGTTTTAATGATGGCCACATCTGCAATGGCCGACGTCGACACCATCTGCCAAGGCGGAGGACGATGGGGAAATGATGTTCGTATTGAAATCGCTCATGTCCTGGGCGCCGTCGGTTCACGCAGTGACAAAGCCCTGATGAATGATCAACCCATCGTTAGCACTTTCCAAGGACAGGTTGGAGAAACTTTGACGTTTAATCTCCAAACTTATACTCGCGTTTACACCCTGGATTACAACCCGATGATTGCCCGTGCAGTGCTGACCGGCCAAGGTGTTAAAATGCTTCTGTATTGTTCCCGCGGTATTAGATAATGTGAATAGCCGAGAGAATCTTCAATCTCATTTGAGTTTGTCCTGATCTCTAGGCCTGTTACTTCACTAAAATCCAAATGAAAAGCCGCTGACCTTAAAACCAGCGGCTTTTTTTCTGCCCTCCTTTGGGAAAAGGGTCTTTTTGCCGTAAATTCCCCAACATTTCTGGACATCTCTGTACGGTAAAATGTGGCCACTGAATCGGGGAACATCAGTTTAAAACAATTTTTAGGTGTGGGACGAATCACGGCCAATGGTCTTTCTTTTGGTGGAATCCGAGACTTAAAACAGTTTATTAGTTTCCTCTGTGACAGAATCCCTGAAACAAAATAATTCTTTATTTTTTTATTTTTCTCAATTGCTGGGTGCAACCTGAATTCCTATTGACAGGGTTTTTGACTCTCTAAAACCCTCTCTGATGAGAGTCTTTCAAGCCATGATCAGAAAAGCAAAGCACTGATCCAAGATCGCTTTGGGGCGATGGGTTTTTGATCGTTATAAAGCAAATTGTATCTACATCCTGTCTATCTGAAAAATGACATTCCAAAACTTGTGGTACAAGAGTCTCACATTTTCTTTTGCCTGATTCTCTTCAAAGACAGAATGAATGAGAGTCAAAAAAGAGAAAAGGCGAGAGTAAAAGGTGAGCAAAGAGGAGAATGCATGCGGCAAGCAAGCTTTGGGTTTTTAAGAGATTACAAAAAAGACTTCGGTGGATCTTTGCTCCAAGGGAAAAGAAAATCAGCAAGACCTCTGTCCACAAAGCAGCCAATCCACCTCGTCCTGAAAAGCACCGGTGGGCGTCACTTTAATCCCACCAATAGAAAACTCGAAAAGCTCTTCCGTACTCAGGCGCAAAAGTATGGCCTCAAAATCTACGACCTGGCTCTGAATTGGTCCCATATTCATGCCTTGATCTCGATCCCCAGCCGCCAGGCTTACCTGGCTTTTATCCGCACTCTCACGGCGGCCCTAGTAAGACTCCTCTCAAGCACCCTGGGAAAAAGCCTCAAGGGCCTTTTCGATCTTCGCCCCTTCACGCGGATTCTGTCTTGGGGACGAGAGTTCACCTCCGTCAGGGGCTACCTCGAACTCAACCAAATGGAAGCGCGAGGCCTTCTCTTTAGAGCGAAAAAATCCAAATCTCCCCCCTTGTTTCCTGGGACCGGCCGGACTTGCGTGCTAAGCGCCCCCTGAAACCGAGGCAAGCCTCAGGCCCCGGGAGGGAAAACAAAAATTGTCACCCCCGGTGCACTTTATTCATCCTTGGAAAGCGCCCGCAGGATAGGGGCCCGCGCCGACCCTGGACTTTAAATTGCATTTGAATTGCAAGAGTTGAAAACATGAGAACCGCACGGAAAACCACGAGCGGCACCGAGAAGCCCCCAGGACGTCAAAGGAGTTTTAAATGCGAAGCGGGTCTTTCAGAATCATCACCTGCTTTTTGAGCTGGAGCCTCACCTCCTTGGCCCTGGCCCAGGAGAAACTGCCACCCATTGCAAATAAACACTTTATCCCCAATGCCGTGCAGGTGCGGATCACACCCCGAGGACAGAAATACTTTGAGTCCAACTTACAAACGATCCTCGGGAACCTCGGCTATAGCTTCACCGAGGGCTATTTTCCAGGACAAAAAATCGTCTCCAAGACGCCCCTTAACCTCAAAGAGCTTGAGAAAACCCACCCTGAAGGCATGAAAGTGTACTCCATGGTAAGGGACCTTCTGACCAAGTGGCTGGTCGGCTTTTCCGTCGCCAGTCACCGACCGGCCTTGGAAATCGGAGAATCCGGTTACACCGCAAGCTTCACCCGCTTTGCCCTCGTAACGGATGAGGCTCTGCTGCGCCAACTGGGGCGCCGCGACGGCGCGGTGATGGCCATCGAGCTTGAAATCACCCGTCTGACCGTGGCCACGCAAGCGGTGAAGGCCTGGGACATGAACAACCTGCCTTTTGTGAAAGTCGGAGTGGAAGACGCCAGCCTGAACGCCGGAAGCAGCACCTCCCCGATAAAAATTCGCCTGCCCTTTTACATCCGTCTCAATGCCGAAGGGGCGGTTGAATTTGAAGCGCTGAATATCGAGGAAAACTTCTCCGAGATCCCCCTGGTGGTTAAATACCAAAAGCTCATCGTCCCTAAAATCGCCCTGGAAGTGGATGGACATCGTTATGAGATGAACACCGCCCAGCTTCAAGCCACTTTGGATGAACAGCTTCCCAGCGCCCTCGTGGAAGTTCGCCGCTACCTCAGTGACTTTGCCACGCGCCAGCTCCCGGAGATTCTCAATCAGAAAGTGAAAGAAAACCTCACCGGCGCCCTGGAGCAGATCCAAGACATGGTTCCGCCCGGCCAAGAGCCCGGCGACCCCCGGGCCCCCTTTAAGTGGGGACTGAAGCTGACCCAATTCCAACTTCAGAACTCCCTGAATATCGGTCTTGCCGCTTACGCGGAGGATCCTTTAAGCCCCAATATCCGTCTGTTACCGGGAACCACCTCCCGCGGATTGCCGGAGTTCACGAACCTGCCTGCGGATCAATATGACCTGGGAATGAGCGTGGATCGGGGCCTGATCAACCGTCTTCTGCAATTGAGTTTTCTGAGAAAAAATTTTGAAAAGATCTCCCAGGGCGATGGCACCTCATTAAAACTGACCGCGCCTCCCCTGATTGATTTCGTCAAACCCTTGGCGCCGACCCGGGATGAGGAAGCCTATCTCAAACTCCGCATCAGCGCCGAATTTGAGCCGAACAAACCCCTGTGGCTGGACAAAAAAATTGTCTTATCGTTCGATCTTATCGCCAAGATCCGCAAGTCCACAAAAGCGCCCCAGGGCATGGAGTTGGCGCCGCAATTGATTGACACCGACTCCCTTTCCATGGATTCAAAATACCTGACCCTCGCCGGCAAAATCGCCGAAGGGCTCGGGGGCCAGGTCACCAAGGGCATCAAGGCCGAGCTGAAAAAGCGCAGCGGGGGCTGGATTAAGAATGATGAAACCATTCCCGGAAATTTGGATCTGCCGCCGGAAGTTTTGGGAATGAAATTGGATATTAAAAAGGTCCAAATGGATCCCCGGGGGCATCTGGTGATGTATTTAACCTACAGTAGTAGTAAAAGATTTTTTGGAGTGACAAAATGAAATCTCTCAAGTTTTTTATAGTCAACGCTCTGATTTTCATTATCGGCTTAAGCCTGGTCAGCGGGACCTTCTCCAACAATGCGGCGGAGGCCGCCCCGACGGAGTTGGTGCCGAAAATCCAGGTGCAGAAAGTGGGGGGCTACCGCGGGCAGTACCTGACCGCCTTTTACGCCGTGGGCACCCACCCCTTTCTGGCCACGGACTCGCGTCAGGTGACCTTGTCGGAAGTCAAAGAAATCCGCACCGTGCAGATTGACGGGGACAGCGTGGTTTTACCGCCGGTGGAATTGCAAAAACAGGGCTTCCGGCCCGGCTACAATCTGGTGCTCTTTGTGATTTCCCCGGATCCTGATTTCAGTTTTGTAAATCCGGATGGGTCCGCGATCACCAGCATGCCCGCCACCAGCAATCATCGCATCAGCGCCATTGAAGCTGTGTTCAAAACGGATCTTGAAGCCCTCGCCCAGGCCCAGGGGCGGGACAATGAAATCATCTTGAGCCTTTAGATTCTTTTGGAGACACTTTGCAGGGCTTTCTCGGCCGCCGCAACCCCGCTTTCGATGGCGCCGTTGAGGGTGCCGGAAAATTCAAAGCTCATGTGCTCCCCGGCAAGGTAGAACTTCTCTTTGTCGGTTTCTTCCTGCAGGGCTTCGATAAATTTCAAATAACTTCCCGGCGGCAGATTGTGGCGGGAGCCTTTGGCAAAGGGCTTTTGGCTCCAGTTGCAAACGTAGGAGGCCTCTTCCGGGGCCACCTCTTTGTAGAAATGCCGTAAATCCTGCAGCGTCTCCTGAGGCGCCTCCAGACCTGTGGAAAGCCCCGTCGATCCGCCCCGCTGTGAGGTCAGAAGCCCCGCACTGCCTGCTTGGCCCCGGGAGCTGTCCCAATAATTTTGTCCCTTTAACTGCCCGCGGAAGCCTCCTTGGAAGGAAGCCGATCCTTTGACTTTTTTCTTCCATTCCGGGGTCTGGAAGCTGCTGATCACCTTGGCGTGGGTGGCGTAGGTGGCACGGGCAATGAGGTCTTTTTTAAGCCCCAGTTCCAGGCTTTGAATGCCGTCGATGTCTTTTAAGATCGACCAGGGCAGAGTGCAGATCACCTGCCGGGCCCACACGGTCTCGGACCCCCCGGATCTTTTAAACGTGCACTCATAGCCTCCGGAACGGGCCCGCAGAGCCACGATCTGATGTCCCAGTTTCAGAGTGGAGTTAGGGACGATGCCCTGGGTCCGTTCGCCCAGAACCTGGGCCATGCGGGCCATGCCCCCCTGCACGCGGTAAAGTTTGGGAGCCGGCAGGGCGCGGGCGTTTTTCTCCTCTGAATCCAGGCGAACCAGGAAGTGCAAAAGATTGATATTCGCACTCTCCACCCCCCACTCCGAAACACAAAGTTTTTCAAAACCCTCCAGCGTGGCGCCATCCACACTGCCACGCAAAAGATTTAAAAAATCCCCCAAAGACTGCCGATCCAAAGCCGCCGAGAAAGGATGACTCAAAAGAAAGCGCGGCGTGATCTCAGGCCCCAAAGCGGAAAACAAGTCCCGCCGGACTTGGGCGAGCTTCAAGGCCAGGGGTTTTAAATTTTTACGGAACTCCTTTTCATGGACCACCTTCCCATTGAGCCAATACAAATTGCGCTCCCCTTTGGGGTCAAAGGAGATATCCTGGACCGTCAAATTCAAGTCCTTGCACAACTGGTGGGTTTTCTGGTGGGAGGCTTCAAAAAACTCCGCCCCTAACTCCACAAATTGCTGATCGGCATTGGCATGGAAAAGAGTCTGCACCCGGCCTCCGACTCTGTCAGAGGCTTCATAGAGGCGATAAGGAACCCGGCTTTTTTTCAAATGATAGGCTGCGGATAAACCCGCAATTCCCGCCCCGAGAACCATCACCTCGTCCTCCAGGTGCTGGCTGTCTCCCATCACCCAACGGTCAAAGGTGCTGCAGGCGGAAAAGGCCATGGCGGCGGCGGAGGCGGCGCCCCCCTGGGCGGCCTTCTTCAGAAAATCCCGGCGTCCCGGCGAAACTCCCCCGGGAGATTCCTCTGGATGCAATTGCAGAAGGCGGACCAGAATTTTAAAATCTAAACTGCGGGCCATGGGCTATTTTGCGTCCAAGTTTGCAAGGGAGGCAAAGAAAAAGTCTCGGTTTTTTGGGAAAACTGAAGTATGAAATGGGTCATGCGCAATTTGGACTCCTTTCTGCAAAGCCTAGAGCAAAATGCCTGGGCTTGTGCGGACCACCTTCTTCCGGAAGATCTTGAAAAAGACCTCTTCGCCCAAGGACACCAGGCCTGGGAGGCCGGTCTTTTTCAAGAAGCCCACATCGGGCGGGGAATCACCAAGGCCCGGCAGGAGGACATTCGCGGGGATTCCATTTTATGGCTTGAGCCCGGAACCCCCGGCTCCGCCAGTGATCGCTTCCTCGCGTGGGCCGAAGATTTCCGCCGCATCCTCAACCAACAGTATTTCCTGGGACTGCGTTCTGCCGAGTTCCACTTTGCCCGCTACCCCCAGGGGAAAGCCTACCAAAAACACCTGGATCAGCACCGCGGCTCCCCGGCACGGAAGATCTCCCTTGTTCTTTACCTGAATCCGCAGTGGGCTCCGGCCGATGGCGGCGAACTCTGCCTTTATTCTCCTGAGCCGGAGGAAAGGGAAATCGGGCGGGTGCTTCCCCAAGGCGGCCGCCTTGTCATCTTCCGCAGTGATCTCATTCCCCATGAAGTGCTCCCTTGTGCCCAAACACGGTGGAGCTTAACCGGCTGGTTCCGCGATGACTATATTGCGCGTTAAATGTAAAATTCCAAGACCCCACCCGGGCCCTGGGGTAGGATAAGTGAACATGAAATCCCTTCTCCACGATATTTTGTTCACCCGTCTTCCGGCCCGGCTCCTTATTGTCCTAAGCTCCCTGGGCGCCGCCATTTTGGGACTTTTGAATCCCTACTTTCAAAAACTTTTTATCGATCATCTGACCGCAGCCCCGGTGACGGTCCCTTGGAATTTTCCGGCAACGCCGGGGACTTTGATTTTTTTCGCGTTCCTGACTTTTTTGTTGGCCCAGGCATTGAACCAGCTGACGAATTACCTGGGGCTTCGTGAGTCCCTGCACATGCAAGGGGTGCTGTCCCGCCGACTTTATGAGAAAACCCTGGAGCTTCGGGTGGACACCATGAGCCAGCGCTCGGTGGGCGAGATCATCCAGATCTACGCCACCGATGTCCCGGGCGCCACGGTTTTCCTGGAGCAGACCCTGCCCACGGGAGCCTCCACCCTCTTTCCCCTTCTCCTGGCGCCCTTTGCCCTCTCGTTGATGTTTGATCTTCCCCTGCTGCCGACCCTGCTGGTGATGGCGGCGATCACTCTTCTGAACACAGCACTGGCGTTTCGCCAGTCGCGTTTCTTTTACAGCTTTAAAAAACTTGCCGGAGAACGCATCGCTCTGGTCAACGAGTGGGTGCAGAACATCCGCACCCTGCGCATTTTGGGCTGGACCGCCGATTTTGAAAAATCCATTTTCGATAAACGCAAAGGGGAGACCGTCAATCGCGTCCGCATGGTCACCAACGGCCAGGTGATGAACTCCGTGTCCTCTTCGATCACTTTTGTTTTGAATGTGGTCGCCCTTGTGTCCCTGATTTATTTTTCCAAGCACACCGTGACCGGCGGCGAGCTGATGGCCCTGCTCTGGATTGTGGGCGTGTTTTTAACCCGCCCTTTCCGGCAAATGCCCTGGTTCTTCACCTTCGCCTTTGACTCCTGGACATCCCTGACCCGCCTGGAGGATTTTCTGAGAGTGAAAAACGAAGCCCCGGAGGCGGTCTCTTCCCCCTCTCCCCCCGCAGCCGCGGCCCAATTCAAAACCTCGGTCCTGGAAGTGCGCGATTTGAACCTGCGCCTGGGCGGCAAAGATGTTCTTTCCCATATCAGCTTCAACGTCCGTGAAGGGGAGTTCGTCGCCATCGTCGGAGAAGTCGGAGCCGGGAAGTCCATGCTGTTGCTGTCTTTGCTCGGAGAAACTGGCGCCTCCATGGAAGAGTATCTCGTGCACGGCCAAAGCGCCCACAACCTGGGCCCTCAGGATCTCCATGCCCACTTTGCCTATGTCCCGCAAGAAGGCTTCCTGATGAGTGCCTCCTTACGCGAAAACGTCGCCTTCTTGTATGACGTGGCGGCGGACCGTGATGGGGACATCGAAGAATCCCTGAGGCTTGCGCAGTTTGAAGTTTTCAAGGAGCGGGTGGAAAACGGCCTTGCCACCGAAGTGGGAGAGCGGGGCGTGAACCTCTCCGGCGGGCAAAAACAACGCATCAGCCTGGCGCGGGTGCATTTTCATGACGCCCCGATTTTGCTTCTGGATGATTGCCTGAGCGCGGTCGATGTGGATACGGAAGAAAAGCTCTTTTCCCAGCTCCTCAACGGCGCCTGGGCGGAGCGCACCCGCCTGATGGTGACCCACCGCTTGAGTATTTTAAATCGCGTCGACCGCATCCTCTTTTTGCAGGCCGGGCGCCTGGTGGACCAAGGCAGCCTGGCGGACCTGATGAACCGTTCCCAGGCCTTCCGCGATTACACAATGAACGTCAAGGAGGAAAAACGTGCCGAAGCCTAAGTATTTCTCCGATGGCGACACCCGACGCGAGGGCGGTTACAGCCGCTCCGTCTACCAGACCCTGGTGGAAGCCTACCGGCCTGTCTTTGGCAAAATCCTTCTGGCCTTCGCGGTGGGCATGACGGGCCGAGCGCTTCTTCTGGCCAATGCCAATATCATCGGCTTCTGGGTGGACAGCTTCTGCCGCCCTGGACAGGGCAGCGTCTGCAAACCTGTGCCCTCGTTTCTGGCCCCCTTTGATTCCGGGGACTACCTGCGTCTGCTGGCGGGGATGGCCGGGGCGGGTTTTCTGATGACTCTGAGTTTTCGCGTGATTTTTTCGCGCCTCTCCGCCCAGGCGGTCAGTCAGATTTACGATGAAGTGACTTTGAGAACCTCCCGCTTTCCCATGAGTTTTTTTGATACCACCCCCGCCGGCCGCGTGATCACCCGCTTTTCCAGTGATTACGGCAACGTCTTCCGGCTCTTCGGCGGCCCCTTGGCGGAGTTCACCTCCATCATCTTTGACCTGACGGCGATGGTGGTTCTCATCACCCTGGCAAGCCCGCTTTATTTGCTCTTCGTTTTGGGCATCGCCGTCCTCTACTACCTTGTCTATCGCTTGAACCGCGAAAAGCTCCGCCACGCCCGCCGCGAATTGACGGCCAGCCGGTCCCCTTCCATCGCGCACTTCGCCGAGACCACACAAGGGGCCAGCACCATCCGCGCCTTCCGCCGCCAAGAATCCTTCATGGAGCGCTTCCTGCACCTGGACAAACACTTTCTCCAGCAACGCCTGATGACCACAGGCCGGGTGATGGGATTCTCTTTGCAGATGGCGGCCCTCTCCGCTCTCCTCTTATTGGTGACCGGGCTTTCGGCCTATTACCTGGTGCAAAGCGGTCTCACCTCCGTGGGGTCCGTGGGCGTGGCCTTCAGTTTTATCGCTCTTTCCGGCACGACCATCCAAAACTTTTTTGAGTGGTTGGCGCAGTTTGAAGAGGCCATGATCGGAGTGGAACGCCTGGACCAGTATCTGCGCAAAGATCTTGAGCCCGGAAACCTTCTGCCCTCCTCGGCCACCTTCCGCACGGGCCACCCCAGGTACGAACCGTCTTTTGAGAAAGACCTGCGAAGCCGTCGCTGGACTCAGGAACGCAGCGCCTCGGTGCAGGTGGAAGGCCTGTGGTTTAAATATCACGAGAACTTGCCCTGGGTTCTAAAAAATGTGCAGTTTGAAGTTCGCGCCGGAGAACGGCTGGGCATTGTTGGGCGCACCGGCAGCGGGAAATCCAGTTTGATCCAAGCTCTCTTCCACCTCTACCCCCTGCAAGCCGGGCGGATTTCCATCAATGGCCAGAGTCCGAAAATCAAGGCCTCTGATACGGGGACCTTGGATCTGAATCTCTACCGCCGCTCCATGGCGTTTATCTCACAGGATCCGGTTCTCTTTCAGGGCACTTTGCGGCACAACTTGAGCGTGGATCCCACGGTGAGGGAGGCCCGCTTGTGGGAAGTGCTGGACCAGGTGGGGCTCAAAGAATGGGCTCTCCAACGGCACGGACTGGACATGCGCATTGAAGAGAGGGGCAAAAATCTGTCCTTGGGTGAGCGCCAACTTCTCTGTATGGCCCGGTGTCTTCTGCAAGACGCTCCCATTGTCATCATGGATGAAGCCACCAGCTCCGTGGATCCCCAATCGGAAGATGTTTTGGTGCGGGCGACGGAAGAGTTTTTTGCCGACCGAACGCAGATTCTGATTGCCCACCGCCTCTCCACCCTGGCAAAGTGCGATCGTGTATTATGGTTACACAATGGGGAGATCCGAAGTCTGGGCCCGACCCGCGATGTTTTGCCACAGTTCGAAGCGGCGAGCTTGACATAGGTCAAACTTTTCTGAAAAGAAGTTCTTCAGAAGAACCCCCGGGAAGTCGATAAGAGGGAACAGAAATTCTTTGAGGCGTATACATGGACTCTGAAAATAACAATCTTCCCCCCAATACCGCTGCCACCTCGAAAGAGTTCACGCAAACGGAAGAGCAGTTCTTCAATCTTTTTGAGAACTGGTCCGCCCTGCCCTCCGAAGAACGCCGCGAAAAATTCAAAGCCCTTCCCCGCACCGAGGCCGAGGAGCTGTTTTTAAGCCTCAAAGTCCACGACCAGGTGGACCTGCTGGAAGAAGCCACGCCCCTGGAAAAACGCTCCTGGGTGAGACTTCTGGCCCCGGACGACGTCGCCGATTTGATTCAGGAAATGGGTTCCGAGCACCGCGACGAGATCCTGTCTTTGCTCGACCCGCAAACCAAGCGCGAGGTCACCGCCCTTCTGGCTTATGCCGAAGACAATGCCGGCGGCTTGATGAGTTCGCGTTTTATCCGCCTCCGCCCCGACATGAGCGTGGATGCGGCGATCAGCTACATCCGCATCCAGGCCAAGACCCAGGTGGAAACCATTTATTACGCCTATGTCCTTGATGCCGACCAGACCCTTCTGGGCGTTGTCTCATTCCGGGAATTGTTCTCTTCGACCCCGGAAAACAAGATCAAAGACATTATGACCACCGATATGGTGAAGGTTCTGGATAATACGGACCAGGAGCAGATTGCCAAGATTTTCTCCAGTCATGACCTGATGGCGATTCCGGTGATCGATGCCAGCAACCACATGGTGGGGATTGTGACCTTCGATGACGTGGCCAGCGTTCTTCAGGAAGAGGCCACCGAGGACATCCACAAATTGGCGGCGGTGGAAACCCTGGACGCCCCTTATTTGCAAATCTCGCTGATTGAAATGATCCGCAAAAGAGCCGGCTGGCTATTGGTGCTCTTCTTAGGGGAGATGTTCACCGCCACGGCCATGGGCTACTTCCAGTCCGAGATTGAACGCGCCGTGGTTTTGGCGCTCTTTATTCCTCTCATCATCAGCTCCGGAGGGAACTCCGGCTCCCAAGCCTCCACTTTGATCATTCGTGCCATGGCCCTCGGAGAGGTGCGGCTGCGGGATTGGTGGCGGGTGCTGGTGCGGGAACTTATGACGGGCTTGGCGCTGGGGCTCTGTTTGTGCACGGTGGGGATTACGCGGATTCTGCTTTGGCCCGGCAAAGAAACTCTTTACGGCCCTCACTACCTGCGCGTGGCGTTCACCGTCGGCGCGAGTATCATCGGGGTGGTGTTGTGGGGAACTCTGTCCGGTTCCATGTTGCCTTTTTTACTGCGAAAGCTGCGCTTTGACCCGGCCTCCGCTTCCGCGCCCGCCGTGGCGACCTTGGTGGACGTCACCGGCTTGGTTATTTATTTCACCGTCGCCAGTGTGGTTCTCTCCGGAGTCCTTCTCTAAAAAAAACCGTACGGGATTCATCTTTCTTGAAATTACGAAACCCCTCAGCCTGAAGGTGTTTATTCTCTCTCATTTTTCCGCTTTTCGAGACCTGCCCTTGTAAGCCGGCAGTCTGTCCTTAATTTTTCTCCTGAAGTACCCTAGACTTCAGAGACCTTGAAAGGAAGGACGTATGAAGGACATCCTGTATATTGAAGACAGTCCCGAAGTGGTGATCCTCGTGAGGGAGTCTCTTAAGCCCCACCATATTTTTCATGTCACGACATTGAAGGAGGCTGAATCCGCGCTTCAGCAAAAACAATTCGATCTCATCCTCCTGGATCTCAGTCTGCCCGATGGAGACGGTCTTCGTTTTCTTGCAGAACGCTATCCCACGACTCCGCCCACCTGCAACAAGACCCCGCTGTTTGTGATCTCCGCGCAGAGTGAGGTCTCAAGCAAAGTCCTGGCTTTTGCCATTGGCGTGGATGACTACATCCAAAAGCCCTTCCACCATGCCGAACTCAAGGCCCGGGTGGACGCCCAGCTTCGCAAATCCCACGAGCAAAGCACCCAGCAAGAGGTGGTGCAGTTAGGAAATTTAAAGTTGGATCTGGCAAAACAGCGGGTCACCCTCACCGGCGGCGGCCTTGAGGAGGAACTCCCCCTGACCCGGCTCGAATTTAAAATTCTTACGAAGTTCATGAAGGCCCCCGAGCGCGTCTTCAGCCGGGAGGTCTTCATTGACAGCGTGTGGGCGGATGCAAATGTGACGGATCGGACCGTGGACACTCACATCGCTCACTTGCGTAAGAAGATCAAACCGGCAACGCTCAAGATTGAAACGGTCACCGGTGAGGGTTATCGCCTCAAGGTCCAACCCGAGGGTGCGGGTTAGACCTTCATAAGGCCCGAGGTCCATTTCTGGATCATCGCCAGAGTGGATTGTTCGGCTCCGGAGAATTGCACCCCGTAAGATTGGTTGGCTTCGCTCCACACCACCTGACCTTGGACTTCGACCAAGTCCTTGCCGTCGGGGCTGGAGATTTTCATAGTGATAACTCCGCCTTTTTCGAGGGCTTCGTCGGCGCAGAAGGAGGCCCCGCCGAGGGAGATCGTTCGCAGCGATCCTGCCAGCTCGCGGTCTCCGACCATGACGCGGATTTCGGAATCCATTTTGAAGCGCTCGTATTTGCGGCGTCCCTGAGGATCGGCGGCTTTGGCCTTTTCCAGGGCCCGTTGTCGCAAGATGGCCCACACAATCACCGGCAACAGGAAGAGCCCGGCCAGAACGCCCGCGCCTTCCATATCACCGCCATTGGGTTTGCCCGGCCCTTTTAACAAAGCCGTCGAAACCAAGCCGCAGCCCGTGGCCGGAGCGCCCTCGGTGGAGGCCGCGCTCCGCGACTCCGCCTGGTAGCTCGGAGTGTAAGCCGGTTGGCTCGCCTGGGCCGAAGCTTGAACCTTCGCCTGACCCACCATCTGGTAAGCGTTGATGCGGGAGGCGCTGGAGACTTTGCCTAATAAATTGGACACACTTGTGGCGGAGGCCAGAATCAGTTCCTTGATTTGGTAGCCCGTCAGATAGGGGGCTTCCCGCATGGCTAAAGCCGCAAGGCCGCTCACAAAGGGCGTGGCCATACTTGTTCCCGACATGGTTCCCATCCGGTTGTCCGGAAGGGTGCTTAAGATCAAAACCCCGGGGCTTGCCAGATGAACCGTGCGGGAGCCGTAGTTAGAGAAGCTCGCCATATAATCGTAATCCGTGGTGGCCGCCACGGACATATTGCTGGGCACATCGTAACTGGCCGGATACATGGGAGTGGTGTCATTGCTCTTGCCGTTATTACCGGCCGCGGAGCCGATAAAAAGACGGTTTGAGTAAGCGTAAGTCAAAGCATCATGGAGGGAACGGCTGTAAGAGCCTCCGCCCCAGGAATTGTTGATCACGCGGGCCCCGTTATTGACGGCATAATAGATGGCGCGGATGGCGTTGGCGGTGGTGCCGGATCCGTTGGCATCCAGAAATTTTAAAGGCATGATTTGGATTTTCGCGGTTTCCGCGATGGGGTTGGCCAGAATATTCAAACTGGTCCCCAGCACGATCCCGGCCACGTGGGTTCCATGCCCATCGTCGTCGGCAAAATCAGGGGTGTTGGTGATAAAGTTCCAACCATTCACGTCATCGATATACCCATTGTAATCATCATCAATGCCGTTGCCGGGGATCTCCCGGGTGTTCACCCAAAGGGCGTTGGAGTCGGCAAAGACGGGATGGGTTTTATCCAGCCCCGTGTCGATGATGGCCACAATCGGACGATAGGTCGTGGACGATTCAATCCCCCAGGCTTCCGCCACCTTGGTTTGGGCGCCGGACTGGGAGTACGCGGAGGCCGCCGTGGAGTATTGCTCCATGGCCTGGACTTCGCCCATGGAAAAAACCTTCTCCGGAGCGCCAAGACCGGCTTGGTCATTGAAGTCGGCTTTCGTAAAAATGTAGTTGGGCTCAATGTACTCCACATCAGGATCGCTGGCGAGTTCATCCAGGGACTGAGCATCCCCGGCGCCCCCCTTTAAAGAGACATAAAACATATTCACTTTTTGAAAGGACCCCTTCAGGTTCAGCTTGCCCTGCATCTTGTTAAGGACGCCGGAGGGCGCGGCCATGTCCCTGAGCTTCACAATATACTCGCCTGGAACCGCCGCCGGGGTTTTTGGGGTTTGGGCTTGCGCCACGGATAGACAGAAAAAGAACGCCAGCAGAAACGTTTTAAGCATTACAGAATGACTCTCCACTCATGCTCCCTTGGTATGCATAAATTATCGGACATAAGTCCTGAAAGGTTTAGAGGGGGCCCTGTCTCAGATTGGGAAGCCGCAGGGATTCTCAAAAATTGGCAGGCAGCGTGATCAGGCACGCTTTGAGCTGGTTTTCAAAGTGAGATTCCCCTAGAATAGCCTCATTATGAACCAGTTGCTCAAAGCATTCCGTCAGATCTTTTTAAAAGGCCTCTTCACTTTCCTTCCCATCGCCGTCACCATCTATATTCTTTACGCCGGCATCGTGATCATGGAGGGCATGCTGGGGACCACGATTGAAAGGTTTTTCCCCAGCCTTTATGTGCCAGGGGCAGGCTTTCTTCTCACCATCGCCTTTATCTTTATCCTTGGCCTGCTGCTGAATAACTTTCTGACGGCGAGCTTTGTCGGGAACATCGAAAAGCAGCTTCTGAAAGTCCCCTTTCTCAAAGCGATCTACTCCCCTTTAAAAGATGTCATGAACTTGTTTTCGCAAAACGGCGCCAAGGACATGAAGAGTGTTGTTTTAGTGGAAATCGGCAATGGGGATATCAAGGCCCTGGGCCTGGTCACCCGGGACAGTTTCAAGGATCTGCACGTGGGGGATGCCCTGGAGGGCCGCGTGGCCGTGTTTTTTCCTTTTAGCTACGGCTTGGGGGGATACACCGTCCTTGTGCGCCGCTCAAAGATCACGGAGATCGACATGCCTGCGGAAAAAGCCATGAGCTTGGCCATCACCGGCTGGGTGAAAGTGGCGCCGAAAGCGGAAGCGGAGACCCCTCATGAGTGAAATGGCGATGTCCACCCTGAATAAAGCCCGGCGGATCAATCTCAACAACTCCATTTATGGCACCTTTGCCGAGATCGGCGCGGGACAAGAAGTCGCCCGGCATTTTTTCCTGGCCGGAAAAGCCTCGCAGACGGTGGCCAAGACCATCTCCGCCTATGACATGACCTTCAGTGATGAAATCTACGGCCGGGAAAAAACCGGGCGTTATGTGTGCCAGTCGCGCCTGGAGAAAATGCTGGATCATGAATTTTCCCTGGTGATGGAGCGCCTGAATAAAAAGCGCGGCAAAAACACCTGTTTTTTCGCCTTTGCCAACACGGTGGCCACCGGCTCCGCCAATGACAAGAAATACTGCCATGGCTGGATGGGCCTTCGTTTCCAGAAAACACCCCAGGGCGGCTTCAACGACATTGTCTTGCATGTGCGCATGCAGGACCGCCATCGTTTGCAACAGCAAAAGGCCCTGGGCATTCTCGGAGTCAATCTGCTGGACGCCGCCTTTTACCACGCGGAAAGCTCCCATGATTTGATCAACTGCCTGGTCGACAACCTGAAAGACGGCCAGATCATCATTGACGTTATTCAATTTGCCGGTGCGGACTTAAAACACTTAAATCCGCACCTCACCAATCTGGAGTTGGTGCAAAGAGGCCTGGCCGAGGCCGTGCTCTTTGGCCCCCAAAAGGAAATCCTGCACATGCCGGATGCGGTTTACAAAAAGGCGGTGCTTCTGCAAAGAGGCTCCTACCGCCCCGTCACCAAGACCCACCTGGATGTTCTGCGCAAGGGGCTTGAACACTTCAAAAAAGACTTTAGCCTGCAGGACCCCCAGTGCCTTGCCATCATGGAGATCACCACGCGAAACCTCCTGCACACGGATGGCAGCGTGGACACGAAGGACTTCCTGGATCGCATTGAAACCCTGTGCAGCCTCGGGCTGCACGTGCTGGTTTCGAACTTCTTTTATTTCTATTCCCTGAAAACCTTCTTCCGCCAATACACCCAGGAACCCCTGGCCATCGTGCTGGGAGCCTCCCACCTGGAGAGGGTCTTTGATGAAGAACGTTATAAGGATTTAAGCGGGGGGATTTTAGAAGGCCTGGGAAAACTTCTTGATCAGAGCACAAAGCTTTATGTTTATCCCCACAAAACAGATCTCATTTGCATGACGGCGAAGAGTTTCTTTCCTTCGCCGCAGTTAAAGCATATCTATGCTCACTTCAGGGAGCGGGGTCAGATTTGTGATATCGCAGGCTGTGATGAGACGGAGATCTACACTCACTCGGATCAGGTGCATGAGATGATTGTCAAAAAAAATCCCCAGTGGGAGACTCTGGTTCCAACTGGGGTCCGGGATCTTATTCGTGCCAAATATTTATTTGACTACAAGTAAGCGATGTATGAAACAAGGTCTGCGCTCTTACCTCCCCCCATTCTTGGATGTCCTAGATACTAAGAGCTGATTCAAACTCCGTACCAGGAGGGAAGCGGATTTAAAGGGGTCTCATCCTCAAAATTTTGACAGATGTTAAGTCCCAGGTGACACCCCTTACGGCCTATCTAGCCGGTCTTACTTCTTGGCGGCCGCCTTTTCTTTGATCGCCTCCACCCGCAGATCCAAGGTCACCTCGTCCCCGACCACGGGGCCTAACTCCACGGCTTTATTCCAAGAAAGGCCAAAATCCTTGCGGTTGATTTTGGTGGAGGCGCGAAAGGCCACCCGCTCATTGCCCCAGGGATCGGTGACTTTCCCGGTGTATTTCGCATCGAGCACCACGGGCTTGGTCACGCCACGAATCGTGAGGTCCCCGGCCACCTTCAGATTGTCTTCAGGTCCGCTGATTTTTTTGCTCTTAAAACTGAGCTTTTCATATTTCTTGGCATCAAAGAAATCCGGGCTGCGCAGGTGATCATCGCGGTCCTTATTGTCGGTGTTCACCGAGGCCGCCTTGATGCTGACCTCCACTTTGGATTTTTCAAGTTTGGAATCAATATTAAGCGTCCCTTCGAAATCGGTGAACTTGCCCTCCACGGTGGCCACCACCAAATGCGGCACTTCAAAGCCGACTTTGGAGTGGGCCGTATCAATTTTATAAGTTCCCTCGGGAATTTTGGATTCAGCCAGAGCCAGGTGCGAAATCAAAAGTGCGGGAGCCAGGAATGCCATCGTTTTCATAAATCCTCCTACAGGAAATGGCTTTGTTTAAAACCTTGAATGGTTCACAGCGATCAGCTTAGGGGGGATTTGAGTGTTGCGGTAGGAGACAAAACCAATATATACTGTTTCATAAGTGCAACAATTCAGGGAGTCTCAGAATGAGCGCACTGGACTTAAATCAGATTCTTATTTTTGTTAAAGTCGTTGAAAGCGGGAGCTTCACCAAAGCTGCGGAGCTGCTCAAACAACCCAAGTCCAGGATCAGCCGCCGTCTTGCCGCGCTGGAAAAGTCCCTGGGCGCGCAGCTTCTCTATCGCACGACCCGGCAAATGCAGCTCACCGAAACCGGCAAGGACTACTACCGGCGTTGCGCTCCCCTGATCCGGGATCTGGAAGACACCAATAACGCCCTCTCGACCCAGGCCGAGGAAATCAGCGGAGTTCTGCGCATGACGGCCCCGGTGGATTACGGAAAATTCATTCTGGCGCCGGTGGTGAATGACTTTCTCCGCCAATACCCGAAAATCCGAATAGAGATGATCCTCTCGGATGATTATCTGGACCTGGTCCAGGAGTCCATTGATGTGGCCATCCGGATTGGTTCGCTAAAGGATGCCTCGATGAAGTCCAAGAAAGTCTCTCCCATCACCTTCATCCTGGTGGCAAGCCCCGCCTTTCTCGAGAAAAATGTGATCCTGACCAAACCGGAGCAGCTGGAAGACCTCCCTTGCCTGAGTTTTCACTTCGGGGATCAATGCCACTGGCGCCTGCTTAAGGACAAGCAAAGCGTGAAAGTGAAGATCGCAACCCCCGTGGTCGCAGGCTCCCCGGAATTCATCTGCCAATTGGCCATCCTGGGCCGCGGGGTGGCTCTCTTGCCCGAGTTTTTATGTGAAGAGGCTCTTAAAGCCGGAAAGCTGGTCCATGTTCTGAAAGGGTGGTCGGCTCAACCGATCTCGGTGCAACTGCTCACGCCCGCGCAGAAAAACCTCCCGGCCCGGACCAAGGCCTTTATGGACTTCGCCTCCGCCCTGCTTTAAGGGGGCGGGTCCATGATGGGTTCAAGTTCACGCGCTGAACTTCCGATGTAAAGAGCAATGCGAGATGATTCAAACCACAACCCTCCTTCCGGTCCCCCCGGCGGGGCTCTTCTGGAGATTTCTTCTTCGGACTGGAAAAACGAAGCCGGTCCCATCAGGGCTTTTTTGACTGACAAAACCGTCACTGAGATCATGGTGAATCGCTGGGACCGCATCTTTATTGAACGCAACGGCCGGATCATCGAATCCGAGCTCCGCTTTGCCAACGCGGAGGCCCTGGCCCGCCTGGTGCGCGCTTTGGCCGTGTCGGTGGGTAAAGAACTCAACCGCCGCTTTCCCTGTCTGGATGCGCGCCTGCCTGATGGCTCCCGCCTGAATCTGGTGGTGCCCCCCGTGGCGCTGGATGGCCCCAGCATCACCATCCGGAAAGCTTCTGATCAGGTCATGACTTACCAGGAACTGATGCAAAGAGGCTCCATTGACGGCAAGGCGATTTTCTTTTTAAACCGGGCCGTTTACGCCAAACAAAACATCGTTATCAGCGGCGGGACCGGCAGCGGGAAGACAACGCTTTTAAATGTTTTAAGCTCCTTTATTTCCGAGCACGAACGCGTGGTCACCCTGGAAGACACGGCGGAGTTAAAGCTGAACGTCAAAAACGTGGTGCGCCTGGAGACCAAACCCGCTTTTGGCGTGGATCCGGCGATTAAGATGGAGGACCTTCTCAGAAACGCCCTACGCATGCGACCGGACCGCATTGTCATCGGCGAGTGCCGCGGCCCGGAGGCTTTGGATATGTTAATGGCGATGAACACGGGGCATGAAGGCAGCCTGACGACCGTGCATGCAAACTCCGCCCTGGATGCTCTTCGCCGTCTGGAGTCCATGGTTTTGCGCTCTGGAATTGAGGCTCCCCTGTCGATGGTACAACTGGATATTGCCAATACGGTGAATTTCATTGTGCAAGTGGACCGCAGCTTTGACGGCAAACGCCAGGTGGTGGAGGTCCTTGAAATTTGCGGCCGGGATAAGGACAATTACATTACGCGCGAGATTTTCAAACTCGACTCACAAAGAGGCCTGATCTCCACGGGCGCCGTCCCCCGCTTTGTCACAGAGAGCCGGGATGAGGCTCTGGCCCTAACCCCTGAAATCTTCGACCCCGAACGAAAAGTCCGATTGACGTAGAGGAGCCCGCCGCCGCTGCGGCGGTGAGAGTGAGGGTGGCGGTGACGGTGGCGGCGAACGCATCGCCCTCGTCGGGGCCCTGTTCCCCCTCCCTCAACTCCGGCAAGATCCCTTTAACGAAGATTTCCGAAATTCAAACCGCAATTTATTCGGGGCCTGGGGTTGAAACTGCTCCTGTGGGGGGCTTTCCCTGCGGAGCCAACTCCAGAAACTCTTCTCCATGTGACAACTTTGGGAATCCTTTTCCTGCCCCACCTTTGGGAGTTTTATTGCAATGGTAATTCCAAGGATCTTATAGCTGTGAAGATTCTGGGAACAATTTTTCGGGGACGAGACGATTTAAATTATTCTTGTGACGGAAGTATGGAAATGGGGCATTTAATTAATTCTGCATTTTAAACAATGCCTGTGATGGGATCACGGACGCAGGACATTTCATGAATTCTTCAAGCTAGATAATTCTTCAATCCAACAATTCTTTAAACAATTCCGTGTGGCAGAACCACTGAAATAGAACATTTTAAACAATTCTTGTTGACAAGGTTTCGGTGGTTTTAAAAGACGATTTGCGAGTCCTTGGAAACTTCCTCCAGAAGCTTGGCGCAAGAGCTTTTTATAGGCTTCAGAGGCGTCCTAAGAAGTTAGAAACCGAAGGAAAGTGGACTTTTAAAACTCCCTCTAGAAATTGCAAAACCCTTAAAAATCGGCTTTTAAATTCCATGATATGGTCTTCTCTCTCACACTAGGAGACAAAGATATGCACGCCCAAAACCTTCATTTTCAACTCTCAGCCCTCGTTAAGTCCGAAAGAAAAATCACTCATGAAATTTTGCTATGCATCCAGCAAATAGATCAAACCAAGGCTTATGCCGAGCTTGGCTACCCAAGCCTTTTTGATTATCTGGTGAAAGAGCAAAAGTACTCCGAAGGCGCGGCCCAACGACGGATCTCTGCAGCTAGACTTCTTAAAGAACTCCCTGAGATTGAAAAGAAGGTGCAAGAGGGAAACTTAAACCTCACCCAACTTTCTAAGCTTGCCAGTGCCACAAACCAAGATCAAAAAGCCACCGGAAAAAAAGTCTCCACTGAGCAAAAGCGGGAGCTTTTGGAACAAATGGAAAACAAAACGGGCTTTGAAACCGAGCAGCTTCTCAATCAAAACTTTGATTGCAATCTCAAACCCAAAAAAGAAATCACTCCGCGAAAGCAAGCGTATGAGCTTCATTTAAAGCTGAATCCTGAACAATATGAAAAGCTTAAGAAAGCCCAGTCTTTGTTAAGTCATGTGGTCCATGATGGAGGCTTTGCTGAAATCATCGAAGTTCTTTGCGACAAACTCATTCAAAAGAAAGAAGGCAAAGCCTTGATTAAGTCCTTTCCCAGAAAGAAAGAAGATTCAGAGCATAAGTCCACCGCCGCTACGGCGGTCAAATCAGAGGAAAATAATCAAGGAACTCGCGACGAGCGCGGGGCGACCGCCGCTCCGGCGGTGCAAAACCCAAAGCGAAGGATCGCCATTCCCATTTCTCTGCAAAGGCTTATTTATCAGCGGGCGCAGGCTTGTTGTGAATACGTGAGCTCAACCGGGCATCGCTGCCGCTCTCGTTATCAAACGCAGCTAGATCATATTGTGCCACTGGCGAAAGGGGGCGGGAATGAACCCGGGAATCTGCGGGTGCTGTGTCGCACGCACAATCTCAGTGAAGCGTGGCGGTGGGGCTTGGCCGGGAGGTAGGGGTCGCGCCCAGCCCCCGTCCCCGGCCGGGGCCCCCCGCCTGCCTGCCTGCCCCCTTTATCAGATCCGGGACTCCAGGTACTCGATCAGAGCCTGCACCGGCTGGCCGTTTCCGCCCATGCCGGCATAAGCTCCTTGCGCTTTGTCCGCCCAGGAGTACACATCCAGATGCGCCCACTTCTTGCCGCGCACGAATTTTTGCAGGAACAAGGCCGCCGTAATCGCCCCGCCAAAACTTCCGCCGGAGTTTTTGAAATCAGCAAAGGGCGAAGACAACTCCCCAAAGTACTTCCCGTACAGGGGCATCCGCCAGTTCAAATCCCCCGCCCGGAAACCCGCCGTATTCAGAGACTCCGCCAGCTCATCATCATTGCAAAAGAGACCGGCGATGTCCGTCCCTAAACCCACCTTAATAGCCCCCGTAAGCGTCGCCACATTGATCACAGCCTCCGGTTCGTCCGCCCCCTTCTGAGTGACCGCCACATCCAGGGCATCGGCCAGCACCAGGCGGCCTTCCGCATCCGTATTGTCAATTTCGACACTCATGCCATTGCGGGCCACACACACATCACTGGGATGGAAAGAGCGCGCATCCACGGCGTTTTCCGCCAGGGCAATATAGAAGTCACAGGGACCAGGATACTTGATCTCCGCTACCCACGCCGCCAAGGCCAGAACCCCGGCCGCGCCCCCCATGTCTTTTTTCATCAAACGCATCGCCGCGGAGGGCTTCAGATCCAAGCCCCCCGTATCAAAAGTAACGCCTTTGCCAACAAAAGCCAGTGGCTTCAGAGCCGTTTTTTTGCCCGGCCGGTAGCGCAGATGCAGTAGACGGGGGCTCTCCTCCGCCCCGGCTCCCACGGCCAGCAGCAGTCCCATTTTTTCCTTCTTCAGCCGCGCCACATCCCAAACCGCGATTTTAACCGAAGCGGGGAACTGCAGCTTGCGGGCCGCCTCAACAAAAGTTTTCGGATTCAGGTCCTTGGGGGGCAGATTCACCAGATGGCGCGCTAAGTTCACCGCCCGAGCCCGGGCCCGCGCCTGAAGCAAAGTGTCCTTATCAAAATCTCCTAAACTCTTTTGCAGGTAAACCTGGGGCGATGGCGATGGCTTGTCCTCATAAACCGAGCGGAAGTGATAAGCCCCCATTTCCAATCCCACCAAGGCTCCCAGTTCCTGGACAAAATCCGTTCCGCTGAACTCCAGCCTCAGCTGTTGCAGGCCGTGGGCTTTAAAATGGGACACCAGGGACCCCACCATGTCCCGGCTATAGGCATATTCCGATTCCTCCAAAAGCCCCCCGTGCTGGGGATTTGCCGCCTTGGAGCGGGGCCGGAGGATCCACACCGGCCCTTTGACGCCGACAAAAAACACCATCTCACGCTCATTTTTCTTCAGCTCCGCCAGTTGCCAATTCAGAGAGTGCTCTTCGGCCAAAGAAAGGAATTTATTTTTATCCGCCGTGCCTAAATAGTAAACATACCCCGTCAGAGCCCCCTTGCTCTTCGGCTCTTTCCCCACCACAAATTGATCCAACCAAGATTTAATTCGCATATTTCACCTCTAAATTAGTTTGAGATTCTGCCACGAATTTTCTTACAATGTAAGGTATGACGTGGACAGAGACCTTAAATCTCAAATTTTGTTTTCTGAATGCCGAGAACCTGTTTTTAATGTTTGATGAGCCTCCGACGGCGGAGGTTTTAAAATCCAGCGAGGTCCAATGGCGCCGCCTGTCCTCGTCCATCTACGAAAACAAACCCCTCAACAAGTGCTTTGAACTGGCCAAGACCCTCAAAGAGATCAATGCGGATATTGTCATGCTTTGTGAAGTCGGCGGGGCGGAGTCTTTAAAAAACTTCAATGATCTCTTCCTGGACCAGGCTTATTCCACCATCCTCTCCGAGGGAAACTCCAATCGCAACATCGATGTCGGTTTTCTCATCCGCAAGAATCTGCCCTTTTACTTTGACCTGCAATCCAATAAAAACCGTCCCATCAACTATCTCTACCCCCATGAACGGGAGTCCCTAAAAGCCGACGACTCTATCAAATCCCCCGCCAACAGCCATAAGTTCTCCCGCGATGTGGCCGAGTTGCGTCTTTTCAAAAAAGATGTCGAAAAACCTTTTTTAGGGATTTTGCTGACTCATTTAAAATCCCGCCTGGATCGCGAGGGCATCGACCCCGGAGGCTTCGAGCGCCGCCAGGCCGAGCTTCTGACTTTGATTGATATTTACCAGGAGTTTCTGGAAAAACATCCCGGCACCCCGGCTTTGGTTGCCGGGGACTTCAATGGCAACGCTTCCCAGACCGACACCGACGAGGAATTCCGTCCTCTTTATGAAAAAACGGAACTTAAAGACGTCCTTGAACTAACAGGCCTTAGCCACGAAAACAGAGCGACTTTTTATCAAGTGCGCTCCACCAGCAAAACCGAAGGGCGACAGATTGATTATTGTCTTTTGTCTCCCCTTTTGCAGAAGCACCTGAAAGCCAACAGTGCTTATGTCTACCGTTATAAAGATGAATTCGGCATGAACTTCGGCCCTCCTATGACGTTGGACGCCAAGTTGCGATTGCCCTCGGATCATTACCCCCTCTTTTTTGAAATTGAGAATTTGGAAATCTGGTGATTGACCGGGTCCTATGAAGCTTTTATCTTCAATAAAGTTATGCCGATTCAGAAATCCTTGACCCCCTTTATCGAAGTGGCTGTGACGACATTTTATGTTCCGGCCGAATCACGCCCCGAGGAGAATTATCACTTTTTTGCTTACAAAATAAGCATCAAAAACACGGGCACCAAAACCGTGCAGTTGATGAACCGGCATTGGATCATCACCGACGCCCTCGGACGCGTGGAAGATGTGCGGGGGCCTGGCGTGGTAGGACTCCAACCTAAAATCAACCCGGGACAGACTTTCGAATACGAAAGCGCCTGCCCCCTGAATACCTCCTCGGGCAGCATGAAGGGCACCTATCAAATGATCAGTGAGGAGGGTGAGATTTTCACAGTCAATATTCCTGAGTTCTACCTGGTCTCCCCCCAAGCCCTGCACTAGCTCTTCTTCCTGAATTTTGTCAGGATCGGAAAAATTTCGGACAGAAACAGGACAAAAAAGGGGCCTTACGTCCCAACAAACTCCATATTCATCCTCTATGGTCTTCGTAATTTGAGACGCAAAGAGTTCTTAAATACAACCTAGTCGCACATCGCGACTCAAAAAAGGAGACGTATATGAAGATGAAATGGACCCTGGTAGCCGCTGGCTTAGCCACAGCAGGATTCGCCCACGCAGCCGAATTCTCGGCCCCTCTGGACGTCACTCAATTGCCGCAGGAGCCGAATGAAATCCTGCAAGCTTTGGCCCCGGAATACGCCAAGCTGCCAGCAGTGACAGACCACCGGGAGAACGGGGACCGCCGACAAACTCGCGGCGACCAAGCCCAAACTCCCATCCCTAAATCCTGCGTCGATGCCAATATCACTGAAGATCAAAAGGCGGCGATCTATGGCGCGGTTTTGGATGCAAAGAAACAAAAAATCCAGGTCATGGCGGATTTGAAAATCGCCCTGTTGGATTATTCTCGCGCAGCCATGGATAAGAACTCTGACAAAGGCGCCGCGGAAGCAGCCGGCGGAAGAATGGTGGACAGTGTAAATAAGCTGGCCTCCGGCGGTGTCGCCCTTGGCACGAAAGTCCTTTACGAGCTTGTGACTCCAGATCAAAGAAAGAACACTTTCTTATGTATCGTGAAATTGCATCAGCAAAAAGGACATAAGATGCCTCGGCTCTAAAAGAGTCCCCCCGAAAGCCCTTGCGCAAGCAGGGGCTTTTTTTTGCCTTTTCACTGCCAGACGTACGCGCGCACATACCGGGGGCTGCGCCGGGAACCGGCCAAAAGCTCCCCTTTTTCATCCACAACCGTGAAACGAACATTGGCGAACCGGGTTTGAGAGGTGACTTCGTAAGGGGTGAGCGGAGTCAGAGGAACCTCAAAGGGCAAAGAGCGGATGGGAACCCGGACACTGGGCCTGCGATAACAGTAGTCTTGGGCATAATAAGGAGATTGCCTCTCGCAAAGAATATGACTCAGGCGCCGGCGCGGAGAAAAGATTTTAAATTTAAGCTCCATATCCTCACGTCCCGCGCGAGCCTTCCAGTACGCGTCCACGATCCGCTCCCCTGAGCGCAACTCAAGGCGAAATGGCGGAAGCGGCACCTGGATCTCTTTCCAATGAGCCGGGGCCTCGGGCGTATGGGAGAGAATATACTCGCGCAATATCGTGGAATAATTGGCCCACCCGTTGGCCAAACCAAAGGCGCAGTGGTTTCCGCGGGACAAAATCACAGTTCCCACATTCTCATTGGGTCTCGCCGCCAGACGTGCCGCCAGAGGCCGGGAATTCAACTTGGCCTTCACCAGTTCATCGTTCTTGGCGGAAATCACCAGGGTCGGAATGGTGACTTGCGAGACAAAATTGCGGAAGTCGTTGACGTACCAGTATTGGTCCAAAGTATCGATCGTCAGCCCCTGAAAGGGTTTTAAGTCCCAAGGCTCCCGTGTCGTCCAATCCTGATAATAATGGAAAACAGCACTGATGAGGTTCTCATAAACCAGGCGGGTGCGCATCCGCCGCACGTTCCAAGGAAAGTACTCCCCGACAATCGGGACAAAATTAAAAATGTCCCGGATCTGATGAAGAGTCTCAAAGGTTGCAAACGTGGAAACAGGCTTGGTGCTATAAAGCGCCTTAACAGAGCGATCCAGAACCACCACCGGGCATAGGGCCGTCACGCTTTTGACGGCGGTCTGCCCGGGCGGATCATTGAGGCTGGAGTAGAGCCCCGCGTACAGAGCCGCGGCACCGCCGAGGCTGGAACCCGCCACATGCACACTGGAAATACGGTCTTTCACCGGCGATTCTGGAGAGACCACCAATTGCGCGATCTGATAGAGCTGGCGCCCCTCATCGAAGCCTCCCAGGGCCACCGACTGGTTGTTTTTCTGAAAGTCACTTCCCGTGTTATTGGCCAGGCTCAAAACGTGAAAGGGGGACTCATCAAAAAAATGCATCATCGCCAGCCGGTGGGTGGTGCTCTGTTGGGCGTTACAAAAAAGGCCGCACTTGGAAATGATAAAGGGCCGGGGGAGGGAGTCGGGCTTCATGGCAATAAAACCATCAAGGACGCGCCCGTCCGGGAGGGTCGCCTTGAGATGGTGGATGTGGGGATTGCCCCAGAAACTATAGCGCATCATTGCCAGGCGAAGCAGCGGCAGGAAACTCAATCTGTAGACCCCATGAGCGAGGGGCCCCGTGCATCTTTCTCCCCACTCCGTCAGAACACGGCCTTGGGCGGAGGCCGAGGGCTTGCCCCAAACCCGCTCGCGCACAGACTCCCTGCCGCACTCTTTTGGAAGGGAGACGCGGTTGGTGCCCTGGGGATCCCACGGAAGCCAGGTTCTTTTGTCGTCAATGGTGTCAGAGACCGTCAGGTCCTCGGGGAAATCGGGGGCCGGGTTTTTAAGGGCCTCATCCTCTTCGCGGCGTTTGTAAATTTCTATTTTAATCCCGTTTTTGTCTTGTAAAGTGTACTCCACCTCCATGGAAGGCTCCTCCGCAGGGGGACCCGCCGAGGCCAGGGAATCCGATGTTAAAATGAACAAAGCCAAAATCAAAGAGGAGGCGTGATTTCGTTTTTTCATGAATCGGTGATATCACCAAGTCGTGACCTTTGATCCCTGATTCCATGATAATTTTGTCAAAGCCTGCTTACTCAAAGGAAAGATCAGAAAAGACAAAGGGGCTTTTCTCTTCGGCGTTCTCCTTGATGAGGCGCACGTTTTCAATCAGAAGATGGCTTTTAGGGATGGCTGGCAAACGGGACCAGAAAATATCGAGGTTCTGGGCCGGCACCTCATAACGGATCTTAAAGACCAGATAGTTCACTGCAGTCTTCATCAACTCCCGCATCAGGGCCTGCGTCGCCCGCCGGTGATGGCGGAAATAATCGCCGTTTCCCGGCGGAATAAAACCGAAAAGATCCTTCTGCCAGTCGCGGAAGCGCTCAGGACGGAAGTCCTCGGGCCTATCCCAGATTCGGGAATCATGATCCAACCCATAGAGATCCAGAACCACGGGAAGATGCTTTTTGAAAACATACCCCCGCCAGGAGAACTCCGTCCGCACTTTTGCAAACACCCCCGCCGAGAAGGGGTAAAACCGCTGGACCTCTTGGACAAAGGCCTCCAGGTAAGCGTCCTCCCCCCGCCGAAGCTGCAGGCGGCACTCCGGGTGCAGATGCAGGGCATGGGCTAAAAAGACCACTCCCGCCGAGGCCGCCACCGTGGCGTCCAAGAGCGAAGCCATTTCCACGGCCGCGTCCCGGGGTTTTAAAAGGCGGCCTTTCTCATTTCGTCGCCAGGCCACCTGATGCAAGGGATCCCCTGGGCCATTCCCTTCTCCGGCCCGGCGCACCTCTAAAACCATTTTCTCCAGCCACGCAAGGGTTCTTCGCTGCGCTCCCCGCCGCCAGAAATGGGAAAACCGCAGGGCCGTCCCCGAATCGTAGCTGGCGACCAGATCCCGCGCTCGCCCATGGGCCTCACTCTCGAGCAAAGCCACCCCCGCCCATTCGCACACCGACCGGGTCAGAATCTCCGTGACCTCTGTGTACAAGTGCAGATCCTGACGATAGATCCATCTTTTGGAATACTCCTGAAGCCACTTCATAAAAATCTGTTTCAGGCGCACAAGGGACTCCCCGCTCTGGATCACGGTCAAAAGCTCGGAACTTCCGCCCCCTTCGCCCAAGGCCAAAGGGTAAAAACCCTGGGGCGACAAAAGTTCGGCATTATAAAAAAGAGAGGCTGCCTCCTTGCCCGTCATGCAGAGAATCTTTCGCAGAAAAAAACGGGTTTGCAAAAGATCCACCCCGGCCCGCCGGCAATGGGAGGAGATAAAGCGAAAGGGATCTTTTATAATCGAAAGTGTGCTATCGGATCTTTTTATTCTAAAATCCATAGAACCCGCCCCCACCCTGCTTTCTCGGTCTGAGCTTAGTTTCGGGGAGAAAGGGCTTTAAATAAAATTCTATAAAGGCGATATGTCCTATTACAGGCGTGTGTCACCCGTGGGCTTTTAAGGAGCCTTCATCAAGGTTCGCCACGTTTGGTCCGCTTGCCGTTGGTACACATAGCGCTCATGCAAGCGCCCGGTTCTTCCAAACCAAAATTCAAATTCGTCAGGGATCACGTGGTAGCCGCCCCAGTTTTCAGGGCAGGGCACCTCTTGCCCCTCAAAAGATTTTTCAAATTCAGCAAAGCGTTTCTGGAAGTACTCAGTCCCCGGAATTTCCTCGCTCTGGTTTGAGGCCCAAGCCCCAATCTGGCTCATGCGGTTGCGAGTCTTAAAATAAGCGACGCTCTCGTCCCGGGTTAATTTGGCAGCTCTTCCGGAAATGCGAATCTGCTCCCAGTCCTTGGCGTAATAAAAATTCAAGCCCACCTGGTTGTTCTGCGCGATATGGCGCCCCTTGGTGGAATTGTAGTTGCAGTAAAAAGAAAGCCCTCCGCGCACAAGCCCCTTAAAGTAGACAATGCGGACGGAAGGCTTCAAGTCGGCTCCGACGGTCGCCAGAGCCATGGCATTAGGTTCAGGCTCCCCGCGGTTTGCAGCCGCCAAAAGCCTGCGGTTTAGTTGCGAAAAAGGATCTAAACCGAAATCAAACACGCGACTTATTTTTTCTTTGGAGACGCGGGTTTTTCACCATGAGGAGCCGGAGTGGCCTTAACGATGTCCAGCAGCTCCACTTCAAAAACCAATACGGAATTGGGCGGAATGCCAGGACGTCCGGAAGCTCCATAAGCCAACTCAGGCGGAATGAAGAGCTTGTACTTGGAACCCACCTTCATCATTTGCAGAGCCTCAGTCCAGCCGGGGATCACACCTTGAACAGGAAACTCCGCGGGCTGACCACGGTCGTAGGAAGAGTCAAACTGAGTCCCATCAATCAAAGTGCCTTTGTAATGGGCCTTGACAGTGTCATTTTTTGTGGGAGTTTTGCCGTCCCCTTCTTTTTCAACTTTGTATTGCAGGCCGGAGGCAGTGACCTTTACGCCTTCTGCGGTTTTATTTTTTTCCAGGTACTCAGCGCCTTTTTTCTTGTTTTCTTCAGCCGCTTCCTGCTGTTTTTTCATCGCGCTTTCCTGAAGCTTCATCATCGCCTGCTGGATTTCTTCTTTGCTCATTTTGCTTTCGCCCTTCATGGCGTCTTTCATTGCCATCGCCATGACTTCAGCATCAATCTCGATGTTTTGCGATTTCATATTGCCGCCGATCTGCTGGCCAATCGCGTAGCTGGATTTTTTCAAATCCGTATCCAATTTTTTAGTGCATCCCACGGCAACAAGCAGCGCTGCAGTCGAACCTGCAATAACTAGTTTTCTCATCTATTCTCCTGTTTCTAAGACGTCTCGCGTTTCTAAGACGGTTTCTTAAATTTTATGACCCTCTCGGTCTTTAAATTTGAACAACCAATCTTTAAACAGAAATTCCTATTTTCAAAGGGTTAACATCACGCACGAAGATTTTGCAGGGAACTCAAGAGAACTTCGGCGGAGCCGCGAAGGATCACGGAGGGGTTGCGTTTTTTCAGACTGGCGGCATACAGGGGGTCATAATAGTAGCTAAGAAGCTTTGCAATCCAGGCGCGGTTCGCCGCCAAATCCCGGTGCAAACGGAAACGCTCCTCCGCCACTGCCAAATCTTGCAGCACTTCCTGCGTGCGCAGGCCGCCCAACTTTTTCGAGATCGCCTGGGTGGCGGCCCGGTAATAGGCAAAAACCCGGGCGGCGTCCTCCGGGGAGCCCTGTCCGATGGGGGAGTGAATGACGTAATCTTCAAGAATATTCTCCACCCGTTGCTCGAAGTCCGTTTCCAAAAAAAGGACCTCCGAGGAGCGCATGCGCAGGAAGAGGTTTTCCGGAAGGGCACAGCGGCCAATCAAACGGCTTTCGTCCTCAAGGAGGACTGTCATTTGCCGGCCCTCCTGCCCCCGTCCCAGCTTCATCACCTCCACCGCCAACTGGTTTTCAAAATCCACCTGCGAGGGCTGAAGCTCCGGCCTGCCTCCAAAGGCAGAGCCGCGGTGCCGGGCCACGGCTTCCAAATCCAGACTCGGAAAAGCATCCCGGGCCCGATTTAAAAACCGCGTTTTGGCGCTGCCGGTGGGGCCGGTGACCACCAATAACTTTGCGGACTGGGCGAATTGCTCCATTTCCGAGAGCAAAAAGTGGCGGGCCTTTTTAAAGCCCCCTTCAATCAGGGGCCGGTCCACGCCGCGCTCCCGCAGCCAGCTTTGAGTGATCTGAGAGCGCAAACCTCCGCGGAAACAATAAAGGACCGTTTGCGGGGACTTTTGAATCTGCCGGGCCCACAGCTCCAGGCGCTGCTCTTTGATTTCACCGGAGACCAAGGCATGCCCCAGGCGGAGGGCTTCTTCGCGCCCGGCCTTTTTGTAGGTGGTCCCCACCCGCGCTCTTTCTTCGTTATCCAGGATCGGCAGGTTGACGGCGCCGGGAAGAGCCCCTTGCGCAAACTCCACCGGAGCCCTGACATCCATCAAAGGGGTGTCGTTTAAAAAAAGTTCCCGCAGGGAGGACTCGGGGATTCTAGACAACGCTCACCCGCAGGGAAGAGGTCTGAGGTTGAACCTCGCCGATAAGACGGGCGCTTGTGAATTTTCTTTGCAGCTCGGACAGAACCTGAGGGGCTTGGTCCCGGGCCACAGACAACAAAAGCCCGCCGCTGGTTTGCGGATCATGCAAAAGGAGCTTCTGCAAGGGCGACAAACTTCCGGCCGCCAGGGAAGACTCGGTGTAAAGGGCGTTGCTCCGGTGAGCTTTGGTTAAAAAGCCTTTTTCCAGAAACTCCCAGGCCCGGGAGAATAAAGGCAAAGACTCAAAGCGGATTTCCAGGCAGACCTGGCTTGCCTGGGCCAGTTGCATCCCATGCCCGGAAAGACCAAAACCGGTGATATCGGTGGCGGCATGAACGGCCGCTAAGGATTCGTCACTTAAAAAGTCGACCACATTATTCAAGGTCCCCATGCTGGCCGTGGCCTCTTCGATGTCCGCTTCTTTCACCTCTCCCCGCTTCAGGGCCGCTGTCATGGTCCCCGTGCCAAGGCCTTTGGTCAAAATCAGCGCATCCCCGACCCGGGCCGTGGCATTGGACCACACTTTTTCCGGATGAACCACCCCGGTCACGGAAAGGCCGAACTTCAAGGTGTCATCATCAATGGAATGGCCGCCGACAAAATTGGCCTGGGCCTCTTGGATCACGTCGCTCGCCCCTTGCATGACGTCGACAATCACAGACTCCGGCAGACTCGCCAGGGGAAAGGCCAAAATCCCCATCGCCGTTTTCGGGCGCCCGCCCATGGCATAAACATCGCTCAGGGCGTTGGCGGCGGCAATGCGACCAAAAAGCTTCGGGGTGTCCACAATCGGGGTGAAAAAGTCCAAGGTTTGCACCAGGGCAATCTCGGATGTGATTTTATAAATGGCGGCATCATCAAACAGCCCCCCATCCACTAAAAGAGCCTCGTGGGCAGGAGGGAATTGGACTTGAGAGAGAATTTTTCGAAGTTCCGAGGCGGCCACTTTGGCGGCGCAGCCCCCTTTTTGCACAGTCTGAGTCAGGGCAATCGCATGTGAATTCATAATGGCGCATACTACCACTCAATTATTGCACTGCAATTTAAATCTGGCAGAATAAACAGAAGGGGGAGGTTCCGTGAAACTTTTCATAGCGTCTTTTTTCGCTCTCACCTTGTTTGGGAGGGCTCCCATGGCCTTGGCCGAACCCAAGCCCGTCCCTAAAAAAGGAAAATTCAACACCCAACTCTTCGAAAACGAGGGGGCCGGTACGACCCTCACCGGAAAAGTCAAAGTCGTACGGGAAATTCGCGAAGAAACCGAGGTCTTCCTCGACAACCCCAAGGGCCCCAGTGGCCCCTATGTTTTGCCACAAAATATCAAAAACCGGGCGGCCCTTTTGAAAATCCTCCATAACAGCCAAAAACCCGGCGGTTCCAGCGTGACAATAAGCATCGACGAGCAACAAGTTATAAAATCCGTTGAAGAATCCGAAAGTTCCACTAAGACTCTGGATTGGGGAAATTAGGATTCATGCGTATTCTAGTGGTCGAAGATCAAGCGAAAATGGCCAATTTTTTAAAAAAGGGCCTCAATGAGGTCGGCTATGCCGTGGATGTCGCCGAAAGCGGGGTCACCGCCGAGGCGTTTATGGCCCAAGGCGAATATGATTTAGTGGTTCTGGATGTGATGTTGCCAGACCAGAACGGAATCGATACCGCCCGCCATTTCCGCCGGGATGGTTTTGAGGGCCCCATCCTGATGCTGACGGCCCTGTCCACCACCAAAGATAAAGTCGTGGGGCTGGATGCGGGCGCCGACGACTATCTGACAAAACCCTACTCTTTTGATGAGCTTCTGGCCCGGGTCCGCGCTCTGCTTCGCCGCAAATCCGCCTCCACCGGCGCCGGCAACTCCTTTTTGCAGTATTCCGATTTGGAAGTGGATCTGATCCACCGCAAGGTCCGCCGTTGCGGTCAGGAGTTGACCCTGACCACAAAGGAATTCGCCCTGCTGGAGTATCTTATGCGCAATGCGGAGCGCCCTCTCGGGCGGGTGTCCATTGCGGAACATGTCTGGGACATCAACTTCGACTCAGAAAGCAACGTGATTGACGTTTACATCAATATGCTTCGTAAAAAAATCGATGCGCCCTTTAGTAAAAAACTGATCCACACGGTGGTGGGCGTTGGTTATGTTCTTAAAGAAAATCCTTAAGCCCCTCCGCCGGATCAGCATCCGCTCCCGCTTGACCCTGATTTTCGTGGTGATCTTCGGAACCACCACTATTGTTTTTAATACTTTTTTGTTTCTGTTCATGATTCAAACCTTGCAACAGGATTTTGATGATGCCCTCTTCAACTATGCGGTCGACGTGTCCCAGTCGATTGAAATCGGCGTAAAGGGGGATCTGAACTTCCCCCCTTTAAAACTGGACACGGGAAAGGTGCTGCCCTTCCCTTTGGGGACGGCCTTGATCCAGGTGGTGCATGCCTCAGGAACAGTGTTGGCCCGTGTGGGGGACTTTGGCGACTTCGCGCCTCCTTTTAAAAAGGATTTTGACCGCCTGGCCAATGGCGAAGAGGCCACCTATCGCACCATCTCCAACATCAGCAAAATCCCCTCCGCCGAAGCCGACTCCTACCGGTTGATCAGCTTTCCTTTGGACAACTCCTCCCATCCTCAAGTGATTTTGCAAATCGCAGTCCCTATGACCCTTCTGGAAACCCAGATCGCCAATCGCCTAAAAATGTTGCAAATCGGGATCCCGCTGGTGCTTTTGATTGCCACCTTCGGGGGACTTTTCTTCTCTTCCCGCGCCTTGGCTCCGGTGAAAAACATGATCCAGGCCGCCCAGGGCATTGATGCCAGCGAGTTGGATCAACGGGTTCCTGTGCCCGAAGCCAACGATGATATTCAAAAGCTGTCTCTGACCCTCAACGAGATGCTGGATCGGATTCATCAGGCCTTCCAAAGTCAGGAGCGTTTCGTGGCGGACGCGTCCCATCAGTTGCTCACCCCGCTGACGATTATGCGGGGCGAACTGGAGATTCTGCAAAAGCGGGACTTCAACAAAAAAGAGTTCGAGGCTTTCTTGAAGAGTTCCCTGCAAGAGATCGACAGTCTTGCCAAGATCGTGAAGGACATGTTGCTCCTGGCGCGGGTGGATGCGGGCCTGGGGGGCCTCAATATGCAAATCATTTATCTCGATGAGTTGGTGATTGAAGCCATCAGCCGCGTGGACAAAATCGCCAAAGGGAAAAACATCCGCCTGAAGTTTGATATCCTTAACGAAACAGAAGACCGCAAAAGCACCCGCGGGGATTATGATCTTATTCTGAATCTTTTGATTAATATTATAGAGAATGCCATTAAATACTCCCCGCCCGACGAAATGGTCTCCATCAGTCTCACCTGGAAGCAAGACACCAGTGAGGTGGTGGTGGCGGACCATGGCATCGGAATCCCCCAGGACCAGTTGCCCTTGATCTTTGATCGTTTCAGCCGGGGACCAAACGCGGAGCGAGACACCAAAGGCTTCGGCTTAGGTCTAGCCATCGCCCAAAAAATAGCCAAACTGCACCATGCAAAACTTTCGGCGCGGAGCCGTTTTGGGAACGGTGCGCAGTTTCATTTTGAGATTAAAAACATTTAATCTCCATTTAATGTGAGTTTTACCTCCCCTTGCTAAGCTGATCTTGTTTTCAGGAACATAGAGTTCCGAATTACAATAAACCGTGGAGGTTATATGAAAATCGTATCTATCGTTATCGCTCTTGCTTTTGCTGGTGTAGTTGCTCACGCTACTGAGACTGCTCCTGCTGCTGCGGCTCCTGCTGCAACTGCTACTGAGACTGCTCCTGCAGCTCCTGAGAAAAAAGAAGAAGGCAAAAAAGCCGCTAAGAAACACAAAAAAGCTCACGGCAAAAAAGCTGAAAAAGCTCCTGCTGCTGGCGAAGCTACTCCAGAAGCTCCTGCTGAAACTAAGTAATCAGCTTCCGCTTTGGAAAGCCCAAAAAGGGAACTCTTCGAGTTCCCTTTTTTTTCGTCGTAAGCCTACTTCCCGCAATATTTATTGAGCCGCTCCAGGAACATCTTTTGATACTTTTCGCGATGGGCACTGGCCGTGAATACATCGGTGTGATCCCCTTGGGGGATGCGCCAGAACTCTTTGGGCTCGCCCGCGTCGGCAAAAATCTTCTCCCCGTTTTCAAAATTCACGACCCCATCCTGGTCCCCATGAATCACCAGCAGAGGGATGGGACTGATGTCTTTGACCCGTCCTTTGGCGGAGGAGCGGTCACTCAGTAAAAGGTAACTGGCGTACTGAAACGGCCAGGTCAGCACACTTCTTTTGAGCACCTGCCGCCCCACTTCCGTATAGGAGGCAAAGCTGGAATCAATGGCCACAAAGCAGGGCGTGATTTCGTTTTTCATATCGGCCACGGTCCGTAAGGCGATATTCCCCCCAAGACTTTGCCCGAAGACGACCAGGGGAACCTCCGGGGGAATCAATTGACGAAGCCAACGCAGGGCTCGTCTTCCCGTCTCCACCGTGTTTTCCGGCGTGGCTTCGCCCTCACTGCCTCCATACCCCGGATAATCGAAAATAAAAAAATCGTAATCGTGTTTTAGGATCCAGTAGAGCGAAAAAAAATGGGAGGAAATATTCTGAGCGTTTCCGTGAAAAAAAAGCAGCACCGCCTTCGGCTTCTCGGCGTGGGAGCGGAAATACCAACCGACCATCTTCTTTTTGTCCGGCCCCTCAAAATTGACTTCCTTAGGCTTGTATTCTAGCTTCTGTGTATCAACGTAGAGGTAAGGCGTCGGATAATACAGCAAACTGCTGCAAGCGGAGAGCAGGGATATAAAAAAGATCAAACAGAGCTTTATTTTCATCATCAGTTTCACTGCCTTTTTGATTCTCAGCTTGGGCGGGACCCCGGTGCGCGCCCAGGTCCCTGACTCCAAGGTAAAAGAGATCGCCTTTTCAAAGCAATGGATAAAATTGCTGCACTACCGGCCGCGCCTTTGGGGCGGATGGGAAAGCGAAGTGGATGGGTCTGAGTTTTTTCTCTCCCCCGAGGGAAAAACCAACCCCGAAGCCGAGCTGCGGGCCGCCCTTGCCAAACTTCAGGGCTCCCAACAGTACGGCAAATTGAAACAATCCGCTGTCTGTGCCTTTCCTGCCAGATACCAGTTCCTTGCCCGCGAATTCTCCCTGACCCTTCCCCCGGAACGATGTGAGAAATTCGAAGAGTTCCTTGGAAAATTCCACAATCCTCGGAGCCTGAGCGTGGTGTTTTCGAGCGCTTACCCCAATAATCCCGCGTCCATGTTTGGACACACGTTTATTAAAATCAATTCGGATCGCGGCACGGATCTTCTCGACAATGGGGTGAATTTCGCGGCCTATGTCTCGGATGACGAAAATCCCTTTAAGTTCGCGTGGTACGGAATCACCGGCGGTTACTTCGGTCAGTGGTCCGCCCAGCCCTATTACGTCAAAGTCCAGGAGTACAGTAACTTTGAAAGCCGTGATCTTTGGGAGTACGAACTCAATCTGACCCCCGAGGAGACGCAAAAATTCATCGCCCACCTCTGGGAGATCGAAACCAATTCCTACTTTTATTACTACTTCTTTGATAAAAATTGCTCCTATCAGATCCTAGCGGCCCTGGAGGCGGTCAAGCCCGAGTGGGCCCTCACCCACCACACCCTTCATCTGATTCCCGGCGAGAGTGTCAAAAACCTTGCTTCGGCTCCTGGAATTGTAAAGAGCGTGAAGTTCCGCCCGTCCCTTTACAAAAAGCTCTGGCAACACTACAGCTCCCTGAACGAGACAGAGACCCGGACCTTCCAATCGGTGGTGGAACAAAAAGCCGACCCCGCGCAAGTGGATTCAAAGCTCGCCCTGGACACCGCCACCCTCTACCTTCAATACCTCAAAAGCGACAGTCCCGAGAAATTTGAAAAAGAGGACCGCCCCCTTTACAATGCCATTCTCGCGAAACGGGCCCAGCTAGGGATTCTCTCCGAAGAAGAACAAAAAAGGCTGCTCCCGATCCCGGAAACCACTGACCCCCGGTCGGGTCATGATGCTTATGCCTTCAGCCTCCAACTGGGGGGACACGATAAGGACCTCCCCCAGGGCCGGAGCGGTTTTTTGGGGTTTAAAATCAAATCCGCCTACCACGACCTTCTCAACAAGGACCTGGGTTTTAATTCCTACTCCCATATCGATTTTCCCGCCATCGCCGGCCGCTATGAGTTTCACTCCCGGAAGCTTGTTCTCAGCGAACTGACCTTCTTGGCCACAACGTCCCTTCATCCTTTCACCGCCCTTGATAAAAAAGTGTCTTACCGTTTTGACTCCGGGATCACCACCTTCAAAGAAGACTTTTGTTATCTCTGCAACTATGCCTTCGCCGAAGGGGGCCTCGGCTTGACCTTAGCAAAGTATGATTTTAAATCACGCTGGTATAATTTTCTCTTAATGCGGGTGGAAGGGTCTTCGAAACTTCCTCGCGGTTACCGCCTCGGACCCGGACTTGAAACCGGCCTCCTTTTTAACCCTTGGATTAACTACAAGCTTCAGCTTTTTGCCAAAGGAGTTTGGCTCACGCCCGGGACATCCACTTATCTCCTTCAGGAGCGTTACGGCTTCCGCCAGTCCTTCTCATGGGCGCGCAACCTGGAGCTTAGGCAAGAAAACTTCCTGACTCGACCAAGGTCTGGTACGCAGGAGTTTGAAACCTCATTGGATATTATTTACTTTTTCCGTTGACCAAAAATCCACAAGACTAAATCCTATTTGCACCAGCTCATTAACAACCATTCCTGAGGAGGAAAAATGAAATCGTTGGTAATTCTTGCGACTGTGGCATTTGCATCGGTAGGTTTCGCGGCGGACACTTTGGACGGCTGCGGTCTCGGTTGGCAGGTCACGACAAAAAAAACCTACACTGCAACCACAACCCGTGGAACTACAAACGGAGTCATCCCCCCTACTTTCGGTATGACCACCGGAACTATGGGCTGCGATAAGTTGGAAGTCGGCCAAAACAACAAAGAAGCGGCTGACTATGTGGCTACCAACTTTGAAACTTTGAAGTCTGAACTTGCTAAAGGCCAAGGTGAGTACGTTGTGGCTCTTGCGGACTCTTTCGGTTGCAAGCGTTCCGCTGAGGCTGTGGGCGCGCAAATCCAGAAAAACTACAGCAATGTGGTGGCTCCTGCTCACAACTCCACTGAGCTTTTCAACAACATCCGTGGCGAAATCCAAAACATCTGCCTTTAATTCCTGATTCAGTTTAGGATCGAAAAAGGGAACTCAATGAGTTCCCTTTTTTTATTTTGCCGGCGCCAGGGCCTTACCCCCTTCCGTCCAACTTTCAGACACCCTGACTTTCTTACACTCCGCCCTTTCCCTGGCCAGGGTTTAATTCCAGATGAACCGCGAAAAGGCTCCATTTTTTTGGCACCTCGTTTGCTCACGCTCTTCCAGACGCAGCCAACCGAGGAGATGGAAATATGGGATTGAAACTGCACAAGCGGCTTACGGGTTTGATGTTATTGGCAATCATGATCACGTCCCTGGAGCCGGCCAGCAGGGTCTATGCCGCAGGTCCCGTCTGCGCCAAAGTCTTCGCCCTCTCGCAAGGCACCCGGTCACTGCACGACCTCACCAGCCTGCGAATTATGACTTACAATCTTAAGAATTTCTTCTCCGAACCCATCCCCGGGCAGCAGGACACCCAAGCTAAGCCTGTCAAAGAAATCCAAGCCATCGCCAACATTGTTCTTGAGCAAAGCCCCGATGTGATGGTGGTGCAGGAAGTTCAAGACTTAAAAACCCTGGAACTTTTCAATAGGGATTATCTGCAGGACCAGTACAAAACCTTCCTCATTGAAGGAAACGATGAACGCGGCATCGACGTGGGACTTTTACTCAAAAAAAGCCTCGCGGTGGAAACAGAGTTTCAAAGCAATAAGACCTATAAATGGTTCGATCCCACCACCCATAAGCAAGAAAATATCTTTTCGCGGGATCTTCCGGCCTTGATTATTCGCGAACCGGGTGTTTCCCAACCATCTTTGATTGTATTTGCCAATCATGGAAAATCCAAAAGAGACCGTCCTGGCGACCCTGAATCGAATATCCTCAGACAAGCCCAGCTCAAAGCCATTGCCCAGATCACCCAAGACTATGCCACCCGTTATGGCCACGACACTCCCATGGTGGTGGCAGGGGACTTTAATACGGATGTGCAAAACAGCGCTGAAATTCGTCCCTTAAAAGAAGAGTTTTCAGACTCCTTTGATGTCAGTCCTAACCCGCCAACGGATCTGGATCGCGCCACCCACACCTTTCACCCCTTTAACGGCCCTCGTGAAGTGGATGAAATGGATGCAATTTTTGTGAATAGCGCGCTGGCACACGCGGTGAAATCCGCGCAAGTTTACCGTTACCGCGACGCCAACGGGGCGATCAAACCCCTTCCCCGCAATTTTAAAGAGCGAGAAAAGAACCCCTCTGACCACTTCCCGGTGGTGGTGGATATCGACATCCATCCGCTTCTTCGTGGAGGCGCCCAGGCCGTGGGTCAGTAGCCTCTCCTAGTGCGGAATCAGCCACAGGCAAATCACGGCGATCAGGGTCGGAATCAAGGCGGCCACAAAGAGTTTGATGGGGTTCACCGTGCCGCCGGGGAATTTGTGATTGAGGATGCTGAAACCCGCGGGGTTCGGGGCATTGGCGATCACCGTGAGGCCCCCTCCGGCGATCGCGCCGGCCACCAGTGCGTAGCGGGAGGCCGCGGAAAGATCCGGTACTTGGGATCCCAGATAAGTTAAGGCCGCGTTGTCGGTAATCGAGGTCAGGGCTGTAGCTCCCAAAAAGAGGCTCGTCTCCGTCATCGAGGTCAGAAGCGGTTCCAGCCACCATTTTTGGAAAGCGCCAAAGACAATAATCCCGCCCAGGAAAAACGCCACCAAAAGACTCTCCCGCAAGCGCAAAGCATCCTGGTACTGGCGAGTCACCGTGGTCAGCCCCAAGAAGAACAAAAACACGCCCATAAAAACACTCATGTGATGCCCGGTCAGCACCACCATCACTAAAAACAGCAGATGCACCGCCGTGACTCCCCAGGGAATGGGCGGGCCCTTCTGATCCTGTTTGCGGTCGGCCTCCGCCAGGCTATAACAGAACTTCTCAATGTCTTTGCGGAAAAACAAAACCAGCACAAGGGCGTTCAGCACAACAGCGGTGAGGCTTTTCAGGCCGAAATGCTGAAAGACGAAAGCAAAATCCCAGCCCCAGCGCGAGGCCACCATCAGAATCGGCGGCGCCGCAAAGGGAGTCAAAGCCCCCCCGATGGAGACATTCACAAAAAGCACCGCCATTAAAAAGTAAGCCAGACGCGACGGGGGGTTGTGAAACATGGATACCAAAAGAAGCGCCGTCACCGTCATGGCCCCCGGTTCAGTGATGAAACTGCCGCTCAGAGGACCCAACGTGAGAATGACAAAAAGATCGGTGAGCTTTTCCGGCGTGCTCAGAACCCGGCGCAAAAGAGCGCTGACAAATTGGATGGCGTCCCGGGCCACTCCCAGAACCGGCCGGGTCGCGGCCATCACCATAATACAAAACACAAACAGAGGTTCGGTGAAGTTCAACCCCTGTTGGTATTCCACCGCGGCTTTCGGACCGTTCAAGGCCGTCATCAGTGCCAGAAAGACCGCGGCCCAGACTCCGAAGACCACTTCAATTTCGCCCATCAAATGCAAAAAGCTCCGGGCCATGGACGCCTTAGGAAAATGGTGGGACCAGTTTAAGATTTTTTGCACCAAAAAGGTATGAAGAATGGCAACGGCAAAAATGATCGTACCCAGAAGCTCCAGGGTGCTTGGATTCATGTGTGTCCCTCAATAACTACTGAAGCCCGCGGCACAGGTCCCCGTCTTCGAGAATGCGCTGTCGTTGTTGGCGGAGATCTTGTTGGCTCATGCTGAGCCCGCTTCCCGCACAATGATTCTGCTTTACAAGATTTGCAATCGCCCGAGCCTCGGAGGGTCCCAGGGCCAGATTCCAAATCAATTTTATTTTCAACCAGTCCGACAGGTATTCACAAGCAAAAGCGGAATTAGGGGGCATGAACTGTTCCGGAGTCCTGTCGCCTTTCTCCATATTGTCAGACCCGTTGACGGCACGTAAATGAAAGTCATTCCCCAAAAAATTCGCATACAGACAACGCAAAGACGAGTCCCATTTCCAGGCTCCGTTGATATAGGAATTCTTTAGCGGAACCACGTGATCAATCTGCAAGTCGCGGGCATCGCTGAAGGTCTGGCCTGAGTAAGGATCCTGCCAGCGCCCGCGGATCACGGTACACCCCCGGGCATTGAAAGTGACCGGAATCTCTGACGAGCGCACTAAAACTTTCCCGCGGGTGTTTAAACAACCTCCCTCACGTGGATCCCGAACCCAGGTGCCATAGTGGTATTTCCGGTTATAAGACTCTGGCGGATCCGGAAGCTCTTCCGGGTGATGCACCCAAGACATCAGATCCAGGTCACGGGCGAGGTGCTGCGCCTCTTGGGCCAGCTCCGCAAAAACCTCTGCGGGTTGCAGGCTGGTCTGCGGAGGAGGAGGGACCTCTTCGCTCACCGTGTAGTAATCCGGCGCTGCCGCCTGCGACCCCACCGAAAATAATTCGGAGAATAAAAAGACGATCAGGAGGATCCCTTGCCTGCGGAGAGATCGGCTTTGGGTCGTTCGTTGCGCCATAAAAACTCCAATTCCCTTTAGAGTGATCTCCTCGGCCACGAAGGAGGATAAGCTCATTTAAGGCGAGGGCCTCTTGTCCAGGCAAGTTAAATTTTTGTTTGCTTTGGAGAAATTATGTTACACATCAAGGCGGAGCTTCCCAGCTTCTGATTTTTTCGATAGCATGCGCGGATGACTTATCCTCTTCGCCGTCTCTTGCTTCTCAGCACGTTTGGATTTTTGCTTGCCGCGCTCTCGGCCTTCACCGTCGATCAAGCCCTCTCCCAGTATTTTAAATTGCCGGAATTGGAACGGCTCTGGTTGACGGCCCGCTCAGTCACCAATGTCGGCCTCGGGGATCCTTATTTTATCACCGCCATCGGTCTCTACATTTTTTCCAAATGGATCCGCCCCCAGTACGAAAAACTCCGCGCCTGGTCCCGGGATTTTTTCTTTGCCCTTCTCGTCTCCGGCCTCTTCACCCACCTGATCAAATTCAGCGTGGGCCGCCAAAGGCCGCATAAGACCCCGGATTTTGATCCTCTGGTGTTTCACCCCTTCACCCCCGATTGGGATTTTCATTCCTTTGTTTCGGGCCACTCCCAGGTGATGTTTACTGTGGCCACGATGCTGGCCCTGGCTTTTCCCAAAGGGCGTTGGTTCTTTTACCTCATTGCCTCCGTTTTTGCTTTCACCCGCGTAATCATCCACGATCATTTTCTCAGTGACGTGATCGGCGGCGCTGTCGTGGGTGTGGTGGGGAGCTTCACAGCGATTTATTGGGTGCAGTTGTGGCTGCGACGGAGTTCTTCAAAATAACACAGGGCAAAACTTGCGAAGCCTTGTCTGAAACCATGAATGCCTTCATAATTCAAAAATGCTGGAAAAAGCCCGGGAGCTTTTGAACAAGTGGTTTTTAGCTCCACACTCACGTCGGAATTTAGACACTCTCCTCAGTGCTCCTCCTGCACCCGAGGCCCTGCTCCGCAAACGCCTGGAGTGGCTCACGGAGCTGATTCAGTGGATCCGCGCCCAAGGCGTCGTTAAGACAGATTTAAATTTTGAAAGCGGCGAACCCCAAGCCCGCCGGGCCAAGTACCTTATGCAGGTTCTCGACCGCAACCCCGCCTGGAAAAAAAACGTGGCTGCTCTCTTAAGGTCCATCCTTCGCGACACCAGCGCTCTGGATTTGTTTGTCAATACGGGGGTCCCCAACCAACAAGGCTTTAGTGCGGAGATGATGGAGCGTCTGCACTATAAGTTCCTGCCCGAGGCCCCCGACTACTCGAGCTTGGCCTCCTTTTTCAGCCAGACCTTCCAAAAAGAAGGAGACGTCCTGTGGCTGGAGCAAATGGATAAAAAAGTCTTTGAGGACATCCTTTCTCTTTTTAGCTACGAGGATGAAAGTTCCGGGGAATGGAACACCCTGATCGGGGATGCCAAGGACGCGATTCTCCTTCTGGGCACCCAGATCTGCGGCGCGGGGCTCTCCGCTCCGATTCGCACCCGCTTAACGCAAAAACATTTTAAACACCTGCCCTTTTTTGAACTTCCGCTGCTGGCCCAAAAAATGGCGGAGACCACCGATCCGGATCAGCGCCGGGTGTTGGCCCTGCAGCTTGAAAAAATGATCGACCGCTGCCAACTGGCGATCTCCGAGGTCTATACCCATTTGAATGATTATGGCGTGAGCATCAATATCGTTTTCCTGCTGGACCGCATGGAAGGCCAGCTTCGGCGCATCCGTAATTTGATTGACCTGGTTCTCAGCCATGAAAGAAACCCCGAGGCCGTGAACCAGTTCGTGGCGACTTTGATGCTTGAAAACAACCGCTCCCATAAACTCGTCGCCCTGCTTTCGGATAACTTCTCTTTGATCGCAAAAAAAATCGTGGAACGAAGCGCGGAAACCGGGGAGCATTACATCACCCGCGATCGCCAGGAGTACATGTACATCCTGCGCAAGGCCATCGGCGGTGGCGTGCTGACGGGATTCACCACTTTGGTGAAATTCCTGATTTTCAAACTGCACGCCTCGATTTTTTTCACCGGTTTTTTTGCCTCTCTCAACTACGCCGTGAGTTTTGTGGCGATCCAGCTTTTTGGATTCACCCTGGCGACAAAACAGCCCGCCATGACCGCGCCCGCTCTGGCCGCAAAGATGCATAAGGTTTCAGACCCCGAAGCCCTGAAAAAACTGGTGGATGAGATCATCCACTTGATGCGCTCCCAATTCATCGCCGTGATGGGAAATATTTATTCCGTGGTGCCGACCATGGTGGTGATCTCCTATATTTGGTATTTTGTTTTTAGCCATCATCTTCTCACCCCGGAAAAAGCCCACGCGACCCTGCAGGCCTCCTCGATTCTGGGGGGAATGGCCCCTTACGCCGCCTTTACGGGGATTCTCCTGTGGCTCTCCAGCGTGATCGCCGGCTGGGCGGACAACTGGTTTGTTTACCATCGCCTGAACTCGGCGATTTCACAAAACCGCCGCCTGGTTTTTGTTCTCGGTGAAGGCGGGGCTAAAAAGCTGGCCCTGTTCTTTAGAAAAAACATTTCCGGCTTTGCCGGGAATATCTCTCTGGGATTTTTCCTGGGATTGATTCCCGCCATGGGCACCTTTTTGGGGCTTCCCTTGGATGTCCGTCACGTCACCTTGTCCAGCGGCTCCGCTGCAGCGGCCGTGGTCACCTTGGGAACCGCGTGTTTTTCGACCTGGGAATTCTGGTTTGCCGCCATCGGCATTGCAGCCTGCGGCGTCTTGAATGTTGTCGTGGCCTTTAGCATGTCGCTCTTTATCGCCATTCGCGCCCGCAGAATCAAGACCCCCCAAAGAAAGCAAATTTATGCCGCCGTTCGCGAACGCATCAAGCAAGAACCTTTAAGCCTGCTCTATCCAAAGACCTCGACAACTCCTGGAAGCAATCATCACTAGGAGCCCGTGCGGGGCGGTGTTTTAATGGCTTTTATATGCAGCACCGGTTTTTCTATTATCTTATTGCGGCGGTCCTTCTGCCGTGTCCGCTCCGGGTTTTAGCCAAGACTTCGTGGAGCTTCGGGGCGGATCTGAAATTGGAAGAAGTCTGGTGGCCCAAACGCTACGGTGAGTCCACCGATCAAGACCTTCTGCGCCTGGAGCTTCTGCCCAATGCCAGCGCCAAGTTTTCCGATGCCTCCCGCTTGACGATCAAACCCGAACTCTTTCTCGATCCTCTGAACAACTCCCCCGAAGAAAGAGTCTTTTTTGACCCGGGGGATAGTTTTTTCAGATACCGCAAAGGGGCCTTCAGTCTCCAAGCCGGCAGCCATCTCGTTCACTGGGGCGTGACCGACGGATACAACCCCCTGGATGTGGTGAACGCCCGCCAATACTTTGACCCTCTTCATTCCATAAAACTCGGCGCCCCGTCCTTGCTCCTAACCCATGGCACGGAATCCACCGAGCTGGAGTTGATTTATATTCCGCAAAACCGACGCTCCGAGCTTCCCGGAACACAGAGCCGCTGGCTGCCCCGGAAGATCTTCATCCCCCGTAGCGTGGACAACGACACGGTCTTGCTTCTGCCGGAGGAGCTTCGTTATTCCTATGAGAAGCGCCAAACCCTGAATTCCGCGCAAGACCACAATCTCGGTGTTCGCCTGCTCTGGCACTGGGGCAGCATCGACCTCGGCTTCACCGCTTTTGAGGGGGCCTCCACCTTTCCCCTGATTCAACCCATCGTCACCGGGACAGTCCTGCAAATCTCTCCTAAGGTGATTATCCAGACGGATCCCGATGTGGTGCTCAGGAGCAAAGACTATCGCCAGAGGGTGGCTGGCTTTTCCTGGGTCAGTTCCCAGTGGAATTTCCTTTTAAAATACGCCACGAACTACTCCCAAAGCCTCGGGACAGACCCTCTCTTACCGGGGTGGACTCACGAGAACATCGTGGGGTTGGAAAGAAATTTTAATATCGGCTCGGAAGGCCTTTTGGTGGGAATCCTGCAATATTCCTTTATTAATAATGAAAAAACCAACGACTCCAACCTTTCCGTGACTGAAATCTTCCGCCGGGCCTGGATGCTGGGTGGACGCTTTTCTTGGGGGGATCGCTGGACGCTGACAGCCTTGGGGCTTTATGATTCGCAGCACGAATCTCACTTCCAGCAGTATTCCCTCTCCCGCCGCCTTGGCGATATCTGGACGCTGCAAGCAAGTGCGGAACTCTTTGCGGGGCGCGACGATACGCCCCTGGGAGTTTATACGGACAATGACAACTACCGCCTCTCCCTGTCCCGGAGTTTTTAAAACAGCGCGGGCTGGGTCTGAGCTGGTTCTTTTAGGTAAACCAAAAGATCCTGATTCTCCGGAGACGGGCGCAGCTGGTCAATCTGCAAGGAGAGATTATCCATGAGCGGAATCGCCGGCAGGTTGAAGCTGGGCTGAGTCTCTTTTTGCAGGGCGGTGCGCAGGCGCTGCTGGATCTGGCTTCGGGCAAAACGTTTGCAAGCATGGTACTTTCGCACGTAATCCTGGTCCCAGGAAAAATAAAGATTCAAACTCGGGTCCGTCAGTTTCGCTGTCATTTTTCCGTTGGCCACAGAAAGATCCACGCCCCCTGACAACGGAATATCAAACGCCATAAAGGGAACATATTGCCCCCGTTTGGGCGCATACATCTGGGCATTCAGCAAAGTGCTGAAGCGGTACTTCAGATCCTCCCCGCTCAGGTTCAGGTTTTTATAGGTGGAAATATCAAAGAGAAAATTCGCGGATCGGGGGAACTTGGTCAGTTCGGGCCAGGCAAGGATTTGCAACAAACGGGAGTGCATCAGCTTTTGAAACGCGGAGATGTCGTTTGAATTCACACGCCGGACAAAAGTGGGAGCGAGAAAGGCCTGTTCCAGGGCACGGGGGATCAGGGACTCATTTAACCGGAGAATCGCCCCGGAAGAAATGTCCTGCTGCAGAGGGTTTCCCGACAAGGAAAGAAAGACAGAATCCTGCTGCCCGCCCCGGGCAAACTCAAAACTGAGGGCGCCTCGGATCTTCAACCCCGTCGTCGCGCTCTCAAGGCCTGTAATACGTAAAAGGATCTTAATATCCGCGCGCACACTCGGCAAAGTGCGGGTGCCCGAAAGGTCCACCGCCTGGGTGTCGAGATATTTTTGCAGATACTCCTTTAAAGTGCCTTTGTAGGGATCAAAAATCGTGGGATCCGCCACCATTTGCAACACTTCTTTTTTTAGCGCCTCATCAAAACCCTGCGTGCCGGTGCAATTAAAATTCCCCATACTCCAAGCATCCGAAGTCCAGGTGATGTCCACGTTCTCGACCTGAGCCTTCACCACACTGCCGCTGAAAACCGGCGTCAAGCGGATGGCGAAGGAGCCTTTGCCGGCTTGTAAATTCAAAGTGACGTTTTCACACTGTGCCTGAACCCGGAAACGACCGATGACGCCCCCCACCTCTCTTTCAATCACTTGATCAATGGAAATGGACTGGGCCTTCAGGGTCGCCTGCAGGTTTTGCGAACGCAAAAGGATCTGCTTCCCCCCCTCACTGAGCACCGGCTTCTCCAAACCGCTGGTCACATCCAGGGAGATCCCCGTGACGTCCACCTTTAAATCAGGTTCGTTGTAGTTCTGGTTGGGAATCGGCCAGGAGAATTTAAATTCCCTGTTTTGCATCTGCGCCACGGACTGCTCTATAAGAGTTTGTTGGAATTTGCGCGGCAACAGCATTTCGAATTCGCTTTCCACAACGGAGGTGGCGAAAACGGCCTGGGAGATCAAAAAGGGGAAGAAACCGACTGATAAAATTTTGATTCGCGACATCTGCATCTTTCTTGTTCCTCTGTGGAAGGTGTAATAACATGTTTTTTCTACATCGCTTCTTGGTAACGCCTCGATTTTTCATCTCGTGACCCACTTAAAGTTTCTGTAGCAAGTAAATAAAAAACGAAATATCCCCTTCTTGCAAAGGAATATCAGTGACCAATTTGTTATTGGCTAAGGATAAACTTCCGGCTTTTGTCAAAAATATTTGCATTTTTATTCTTATCCTTATGGGGACGTTGACAGCTCTGAGCATTCTGACTTTTTCAAAACTGCAAACCCAGTACAGTCTCAGTCAGTTCCTGCCAAAAAATAATCCGCTGCTAGCTCTGGATGAAAAAACCAAAAGGACATTTCAGATTTCTGACTCCCAGCCTTTTATTCTCACCATGGAACTTCTGGATGAAAAGGAAAATTGGCTCGAAGTTGGAAAAATCCAGGAGCTTAAACAAACAACGGAGGAACTGCGCCAGGTGCAGGGCGTGCGCAGCAGCCTGAGCCTGGCGACTGTGCAAGGGGCGGTAAACTCCAAAGACGGTCTCAGTGTGGGCCCCCTCCTGGACAATATCCCTTCCGAAAAATGGCTGAAGCAGATTTTAAATAATGCCCTTCTCACGCCGGCTCTGATTTCAAAGGACCTCAAAACGGCCTCCCTGATCGTTTACATCAAAGAAGATGTCCCGCCGGATCTGATTCAAGAGTTGAAGAACTCCATCCAGGCCCGGGCGCAGAAGAGTCTTTCATTCGCCAACGTCAAAGTGGGCGGCACGCCCGCCGTGCAGTCCGATGTGCGCCTCCTTCTGGAAAGTGAGATCCGCAATTTCGTGGGCCTGGGTTTTCTGGCCTGCCTGCTTGTTCTGAGCGTGGTCTTTGAGAACTTCGCCCCCGTTCTGATCTCCTTTATCATCACCGTGGTGGCCAACCTCATGACCCTCGCCACGATGGCGTTGGGGGGATACAGTTTTACCGTGCTCTCAACAACGATCCCGATTCTGGCAACGATCACCGTGATGTCCCTGTGCATCCACTCGATGCTGCGGCTGGTGGAAGAGACCAAGGCGGATCCCAGCCTCCCCCGCCACAAAGCGGTCATGAAAACCCTGCGGGTCTTGCTGGGAGCGAATTTCCTGGCGGCCCTCACGCCGATGATCGGCTTTCTCAGCCTCACGACTGCAAAGGCGCCCCTCATCCGGGACTTCGGCATCAATGTCGCCGTTTCAATTTTTATCTGCTGGGTGGTGACAAATATCCTGCTGGGACCTCTCATGATTCTGCTGCCTCCGCCGCGGGCCCGCCGCTGGGCCTGGTCAAAGGCGCGCTGGAGTCTTTATTTTTTCCGTAAAAGCGGCGCCATCGCGTTTTTGATTATCACCGTGTCCGTGGCTTTGGCGATCAAAGGGCAAAAGCTCTCCTGGACCGCCCGCTTGTTTGACGACCTGCCCTCGGATCATCAGGTCCGCAACTCCAGCGAGCTCATTGACCGCAAGCTGGGAGGGATGATCCCGATTGACCTGGAACTCCGCGGTCCGCAGGAGATCTGGGACGATCCCGCGCGCCTTGCAAAACTCGACGAGCTCATCCGTGATTTCCGCACCTACCCCGGGGTCGGAAGTGCCGTGGGATTGCCGGATCTGATTGCAGCCGCCAACCTGACGCCACAACAGCGGCTGCCTGCCAGCAAAGCCTCCACCGCGGAGATCCTGTTTCTGTATTCTCTTTCGGATCAGAGCCCGCTTAAAAATTACTTAAATACGGATTCGTCAAAAACCCGCGTTGCCGTGCGCGCCCAGGACATTCCCTCCAATGAATTGGACCAGTTGGTGAGCCGCCTGAAACAAGCCGCGCGGAAGAAATTCCCCGGCTTTAAAGTGACCGCCACCGGCATGGGGTCCACCATCCATGTCCTGAACAATCAACTCTCCAAGGATCTGATTTTCGGTTTTTGGCCGGCGATGTTTGCCATCTTTCTGGTTTTAATCCTGGTCTTCCGGTCCCTGCGCTGGGCCTTTGTGGCCTGCATCCCCAACCTCGTCCCTCCGGCGGTTCTTTTGGGGTTTTTGTCCCTCTCACACACTCCCATCAAGCCGAGCATCGCCATTATCTTTTCCATCGCCCTGGGCTTGGCCTTCAATAACACCGTCTATTACCTGGAGCGGTTGCGCCGGCTGCAGCGCCACAGCCACTTCAACCACCTCGATGTGGAAAAGGCCCTGTGGCTGGAAGGCAACCCCTGCCTGATCTCGAGCCTCACTCTGCTGGCCGGCTTTTCCGTGTTCCTGGTGTCTTTTTTCGCGATGAACCGGACCTTCGGTTTTTACATGATCCTGTCCCTCGTCGCGGGCCTGGTCGGAGACCTCATTCTTCTGCCCACGCTGCTGAAAAGCTGCCCGTGGCTGCTCTCAAACTCAAAACCCAAAATCCTTTCAAGGAGAATCCTATGACCGTGCTCCCCGCAGTGAGTCTCTCACTTTTGCTTTTTTCCTCTTCCCTCCCCGTCGTGGCGGCGGTTCCAGCCCCCACGGTTGAAAAGATCTCACAGGAAATCACCACCCGCATGAGCGCGCGGGATGAGGAATTCGATGTGCAGATGAAAGTCATCGAAGCGGACAACAGTTCAAAGGAACGCGGGATGAAGATCATGCGCCTGAGTTTGAACCCGAAAGAGCACTATCTTCTGGTCCGGATGCAGACCCCGAAGGATCTGAAGGGCACCTCCCTTCTTGCGACTTTTAAAAACGGCAAGGAGGAAAAGTGGCTTTATCTCCCCTCCAATAAACAGACCCGGCGCCTGGCTTCCACCTCCAGCGAATCCGGCTCCATTCTGGGGTCCGAACTGAACACCGAGGACTTTAACATCAATACGGATAACACCACCCAAAGCTCCCTTAAAAAGACCATCAGTCTTCAGAACAAGAACTACTACGTCGTGGAGAGTGAGGTGGGGAACGTTTCCGGAAGTTACTCCAAGGTGGTGAGTTACATCGCGGCCGGCACCTTCTTCCCGGTCAAGTCGGAGTGTTATGATAAAGCGGGGAAACTGCTGAAAGTCATCGATTTCACTGACTATAAAAAAGTGGGCGAGGGCAAATGGCGGGCAGGAAAAATCCGCATCCGCAATGTGCAAAACAACCGCGCCACGGAAATCGCCCTTGCCAACGTCAAAGTGAACCAGAATTTGAAAGCTTCGGAATTCACGCCCCGCACCCTGAGCGAGGACTAAAAAAGGACCCCCCCACTTATTGTGATTGCGCGGCTTTTTGTAAGGCCTCGGCAATCACCAGTTCCCGTTCAATGCGGTAGAAAAGGACTTTTTCCTCCAACCCATCCGAGGCCAGAGTATCGGCCTCGGAAAAGAAATCCCGCAGCCGCTCGATCTTTTTCTCGATGGTCACGCGAGTGGACTCCCGCCCCTCGGTCTTGCCCTTGGCGAAGCTGAAGATCAGTTTATAGCGGATGCCCGCCGAAGGGGGCCGGTTGGTCTCGGGGGCTAGAAACCCGTCAATGCCTTTGATATATTCCGTTTCCAGATAACCGGTGTCCTGGTTTTCAACGGCGATGGGGTATTTGATTGTGGTGTGAGCCGCCTTCCAAACGCTGTCTGCGGGGGCGAAAAACACTTTCTGGTGAATGGACTGCTTCAAAAAATCATTTTCGGGGTCCGGCTGCCTTTCAAACAGAGCGCAGCCGGAGACTCCCAAAGCCAGAATCACAAAACAAAACTTAGAACTCCACCGAGGAATGAGTGACATGAGTAGCATTATTAATCATCGCCGGACCGAGATCAACTTCTGAAACAGTCTGGCTTCCGATCAAATTCACTTCCCAGTGTTTTTTTCCTGATAAGGCTTGATCGCCCGGCCATTTCGGCACCTCCATGCTCTCCATCCACTGATGCCCGTACATCTCCCAGTAGCTGCTGTTCACTTTGAGTCGGTCTTTCCCTTGCAGAACTTCCCGCGTGACCGACATTAAGGCGTAGGTTGCAACGGGGTTTACGCCCGGAAGGGGGTTCATTTTCGGCACGAGCAATTCCCCGCGGGCGGACAGCGAGGGGTCCGCCATCAGGGGCAGAAACTCCGGCGTGTTCACTTTGCCCACAGGCAGAAGAACCGCGCTCAAACGGTCGGTCCCGGGTCCGGAGTTCTCCATGTCCTGGGTTTTTTTAAGAATATAGAAAAGGGAGCCCTGGGCATCCAAAGCGGCGATGTCCCGCTTTTGCCCGGCCTTCAGGATTTTCACGTCCGTGGGGAGCAAGTACTCCGCCATATGGGAAATGCCCACAACCAGCATGGACTCATCGGCCCGGAAGGCTGGAGCCACCACCGGCGTTTTGGATTTAAAATCCATTTCATTGACGGCCAAATCCGCCTGGGTGCTGCCGTTGGTGATCTCCAGATCCCGCACGCCGCCGCCGAGAATGCTGAAGTAGTTTACTAAGTTATAAAAAGGGGCCTTGTTGCGGATCTGGTCCACGACCTCTTTAAAAGGAAAGCGGCCGCGGGCGGCAAAAATGCGGTGAATGCCACTATCGCCGAAATAAACACGGTAACCGGGCTTTTCCAGGGTCACGGGCAAGAAGTAGGATTCTTTTTGCTTGGGAAAAGCGATGTTGCTGGGGATATCCGCGTCCTGTCCCAGGACCTGGATGGTGTCGATTTGCGGGCTGATCACGGAGTTGATATCAAAGTTCAGAAAATCATTCCGGGTCATCGCAGGAATCACGAGGCTGAAGTCAATGAAGCCGTCGCGGTCCTTCACCGTATGCCCTTGCGTGATGCCTTTGACCTCAAACTGGGAGGTGGCCATATTGGTTTTTTTGCGCAGGCGATAGGTGCGTGTCCCCGGCTCTTGGCCAAAGTAAGTCGCACGGACATAGCCCGGGGCCTCAAGCGTCACGGCCTCCGCCCCGGTCCACCCGGCCGGGAGATCCAAATGACCTTGACTGTCGGTGGTTAAAAAATTCCCCGGGAAGGGATGTCCCTCTTCATTCCCAATCAGGACCTTGGCGTTGGCCAGAGGTTGCAAATCCTCCCCCACGATGGTGAGGCCTGCGGCCTGCGGGGAGGTCTGGAAAACGCGCCAGAGCTTTCCCCCCGAAATGGAGGTCCCGCCTCCGGGCCCCCGGGAACAACCGGTGAGAGTGAGAGAAATAAAAGCCGTTGAAAAGACAAAGCAGCGAAAATGCGATCGGAGTTGCATAGAGAGGTCCCCCTTCCAAGTTAGCGGATCCTATGGTTGCTATTTTTTTGTGCAGTTTTTTATGGAGGCCCCACCCTCATGGAAAGGCTTCCTAAAACACAATTGGATTTTATAAACGACGGGGGAGTCAATTCGAAAGTCCAGGACGGGTTTATTTATGTCATTCCAAAGAGCTTTCCCAATTCTGTGATTGACTTAAGTCGTGCTGATCGCTAAAAAAGCGTTTCAACAATTGTCGCTCGTAAATTTTACGCAAAGCAACAAATTCTTGAAGTGTGGTGGGGTAGCTCAGCTGGTTAGAGCAACGGAATCATAATCCGTAGGTCGGCGGTTCAAGTCCGCCTCTCACTACCAATTTTTTGGTGCCAGGCCCTGTTTCTGTAAGCACCGCAAAAAAACCCGCTTCTGGCGGGTTTTTTTATGCCTGAAATTCAATTACTTACTGAAAATCCAATGTCAGGCTCTTATCTTTTAACTGTTGGTCTCGCAAAAAATAAATCTAAGAACAAGCACTTAGCGTTCTCAATCGATAATTTCTGAAGCTCTTATAACCGTAAGCATTGGCCTGTACAAGCTTTGCTGTCCG